>JAABUL010004227.1_pt1 | contig 19572 bp, 42 predicted proteins | sample 5559151 | NCBI WGS metagenome assembly JAABUL01 (sample SAMN10711876, study PRJNA513368) | rock metagenome | isolation source: Antarctica rocks | place: Antarctica: Victoria Land, Pudding Butte sud | reverse complement strand
AGCTGCTTCCGGGGCGAGGTTGTGACTAGCACTTTGCGATCGTCCAGCGCGCAGGAGCTGTGCTTTCAGCTGCAGCTGCTCGCACAGCCGTCAGAGCAATGTACAGAAGCCTAATTCACGGCCTGTTACCTGTGTCAAGCTCGCCGATTCTGACAGCCAGTTTGCTGCAATCGTGAGTCGAGAGGCCTCCTGCAGCCGGTATTTGTGCTTTTCTGGACCTGCTGAAACCGCTGCAGTAGCGTCTGGCATACAGCATCTGCTTTAAGCTGCACTTGCACAGGACTGTCGCTAGCAGCAGCAGTTGAAGCTTCAGCAGTTGAGCAGCACTGGGTGCCCACCCTGTGGCGAATCGATTGGGCAAAAGCCCATTGTAGTATCGATCGGCAGTACCGTCTACGAAGGGCCACTTGCAATTCTGCCTGCAGCAAACCTGATAAAACTTGGCTCACGTTCGCTTTGCGACGTGCACTTGTTTTCTCTTGGTTTCTCAATAGTCACGTGCCCGGGAATCCTGCTCTTATTGTTCAATCAGCCTGGCCCGCTTTCGGCGCGATCTCTGCGGCACTGACGCACAGCCATGCGCCATTCATCTCCACTTACTGCGCGTTTTGGAACAGCGTGAACGACGCGAATAGCACCCTTTTCCGCAACCGTCCGGCCCCGGAATTCCGCTAACCCATGTCAGGAGCAAGCTGCAATGATTGGCACGTCCTGCACGGCTTGTGCACGGCTGCCTCGTTGCGAAGAGCTTCGTACTCTCGCGCCGCGGACGTGGCGTCCCATTAGTTGGCTGCCGGCACGACGACCCCCGTTGCACGACGGGGTCACAACCTCATGCGACTCTGAATTCAGTACCTTGCTCCCTTTTCCACACAGGGGGCCCAAATCCCATGAGCAGAACCCAAATTGCTGTTTACATTAGACCAGTTATTGCCAGTCTCACCAGGCTGAGCATAGCCTGTACTGAAGGCCTGTAGAGCAGGTTTCATTGTAGTGTCGCGCAAAGATTCGGGCAGGCTAATGTTCCGAAAGCTAACAGGCCTTCCGACAGCAGCAAAATTGTTCATTAATCACAGTCTCTCAGAGATTGACAGCATCTTGAGCGCTCAATACCACACGCGCCATCAAGCCAGTGTGTGGGCAAGTGGCTGTATGCTGGGCGCGGCGTCGCACATGGCAAACTTGTGTCCAGCGGCTTGCTTTGGGATCGTTCACTCGTCGGACTGATTACACATTGAAGATCTGAGCCTGCTCTTGGGTCCTTAACGTTAGTCCGCCGTCTGGAACACCTTTCCTGCGGACGCCGGCCAGCGTCACTGCGGCAGCCATGTCCTGCGGCAGGCCCCCCGGCACAGTCGCCATGCGACGGATCCAGGCAGGCCTCTCAGATATCTAAAGGCTTGCTCTTTTCTTTCCTTTTCTGGGCCTTTGCCTTTGCACCTTGAACCTTGCCTCCCACTTGACCTGACATGAACCAAACCGCTGTCACAGACTGACAATAGCAAAAAGCATGCGCAGTCAAGGCAGACGAGCTGAAGCGACGTGCACGCACTGCCAACATCTGACGCTCAGCTACATATCGGTGACTGTAAACACATCCATGACTGTGCAGAGCGAGCTCAGGGAGTGGCACAACAATCCTCCGGAGGGCGCGGTGCTGGAGCAGTGCGAGCCCGTCACCTCCTGGGGCATCCTGATCCAGGGGCCAGACACCGGCAGCTTGCGCCTCTACGACGATGAACTCTTCCGGTGAGTGAAGAGCTCGTGGTTTACTGGGCTCTGTGAATGCCTGCGCCTTGCTACACTTTTGCGACCTGTAGTTGTATCAGCTGAGCCCGCTGAGGTACTGCGTTCATCAACCCAGTACGTCCACAATGCAGGCTGCGGGTACATTTCGGGCAAAACTACCCGCTGGAGCCGCCAGAGATCCTGTTCGAGGCGTCCCAGGAGTACACGCCGCCGCTGCACCCGCACGTCTACTCGAATGTGCGCAATGGCATCCGGATTTTTGAGGATCTCTGACGATTCCTGACTTTCTGACTTTCGAAATCAAGGCGAGTAATGAGATTACAACAAGCAGTGTCCAGCATGCTTTGCGCTCTGCTTGTGACGACAGTGTGCGGTCACCATCACAGGGCCACATCTGCCTGGACATCCTCTACCAAGGCCGCAATGGCGGCTGGAGCCCCGCGCTGACCATTTCGAAAGTGGTGCTGTCCCTGCGGTAAGTCGGTGTGTTTGTCGTCACCCCTTGAACGTGGCATGCACGATCCTCGTTGCTGCGAGGAACTGCTCAGGAATTTCGCCCGTACAGGCGAACGAGCGCCCGTGTGCTCCTCGTGCGCAGGTCGATGCTCGCCAGCAATTCGGAGAAGCGTCGCCCTGAGGGTGACACGGTCTATTGTATGACGAGCCGCGGCCGCTCGCCGCAGGACACGCAGTGGCAGTTCGACGACGACCGCGTCTGAGGAGCGGATTCAAGTGCTGCTCTGATAATCATGATGCGTGTGTTGGCAGCTGTATATCGTGTGCATGGGCAGGCAAGAATCTGTATGTGGGTACTGTAGGTGGGCTGTCACGTTGGGATTGGTCTTGTTGGGCAGGTTGAGACTCGTTGCGGACAGGAGTAACATAGTCCTGTAGATGACAAAGCACACGTGTGCACATGTGCAAGGGCTCGCAAATCAGAAAGGGGCTCGTCACAGCAACTCGCGATTCGAGAATAGGTAACAAGTCATAGGCCGGCGCCTCTTAGCAGCGCCGGAGATATTTGGGGCCTCTATCACAGCATGATTTCATGCCGTCATTCAAGCCGGGTTCCACGGAACTTGTAGCACATGTCGTCCGTTTGGAGTGTGCCTGCGGACGTCACACGACTAGGGATGAGTAGGGGTCAAGGGAAGGAGCGATTGTGGACGGCATGCAGAACATCCACGCCTGCTTTTTTGAAAGCGCTGCCCGCATGCGAATCAGATCATCCAGTGACAAGCACACCTGCAGAAGCGTCGCCCTCGATGCTGCCATCAGCCTGCGATCCGCAGCGCTGACTGTCGCGCTTTGTGACTTGGAAAACACATTGCGTGCATCCACAGCTGGCATCGACCATGCGCTCATGGCAGAGCAGTTGCCTGCACCCCAGCATTCCACACTGAGCACGCTGCGCACGCACCTTGAGGCACACATCGATGGCGCCCGGGTCCTCGGGCAGCCTGTCAAAATTGTTGTCGTCGCCATCAAAATCAAACGAGTCGCTGACTCCTGTGTCGTCCGACATGTTACTGCTCGTTCCATCCGTGACCTGTGCAGCGGAGACCGTAATGCAGCATAGACGAACATGTGGAGGCGCAGGAGACTCCTGCCAAATTGCTGTCGGTGTTCCTGTCTGTAAGAGCGTCACATGCGCTGCAGGACAGAATCCATATCGGTGATCCAGCTCACCTCGAAGCTGAAGCGCGTTCCGTTGCAGCCCTCCTCGCAGGTTGTCGGGTGCGGGTTCAGGTACAGGGTGGTGCTGCCGAACTGCAGGATCGGGCCGTCCCCGCTCATGCTCATCTCAAGGCGGCCCGCCTCATCCTGCCGCTCCGTCTTGCCGACCAGATTCCAGCAGCCCTTCAGCTTCTGCGACGCTGGCACCGAGCATCATAACCAAGAGGCTTCCAACCTCAGGCTCCGCCCACCGGCAGCATGCTGCATTTTGCTGCCAGCCGCTGTTGCTGCTGCCACTAGGATGCGGGAACCCAGACAGCGGCACGGCAGACATGCTCCAGAGACAAGACCATGGACGGAATGCTGCTTCCAGGAGCGGAGACCGAGCCCAGAATGTGTAACATCGATAGCTCCGCGCTGGAGCCACACTTGTGCAGAGCGGCAAGTCCACAGCTGCGTCTGCACCCGAGCACGTGCTCCGAGACAAGCCAGACGTGGAACCGATGAGCACGAGCAGGCAACGGGCTCTGCAGCGTTGACGTCCGACTGAATTCGTTATGTGATCTGTTGGACCACCGAGCTCACCTGGATCGGGCTGCCGGAAGAAACGTCGCTGGAGGAGCCGTCCTTCCCGGGCAAATTCGAGGTTGCGGCGTTCTTCGCCTTAGCAACCTGAAGACGCGGGGCTGTGGACGCCATGGCCGGCGCTCGTTCGACGCTGGTTTCCGCCATCACGTGCTGCGTGCTATGTCCCAAACCTGCAGCTGCTGCGGTACGTTGCATTCGTTATGGCTGCATTGATTCAAACGCATTATGCTGACGACCATCGCCGGCGCACTCGATCCGGCCCTTGTCAATACCGAGGACAGATCAGGACGGTTCACGCGTTTTGGGGTGCATCCGTAAACGATCGGTTCGTCTCGGCTTCAGCGGCGAGCGCAGTCAGGAGCATATGTTGAGCGCTGTGGCGCTGAGATTTGCTCAATACAAGTGCACGTTTGCCTGGAATCTGACATGAGCCCGCATGAGCCTTACGCTGGGCTGTTAGGCATGACAGTCCCGGCACTGGAACGGGAATCCTGTAATTTGTGTAAGAAATCACACGAGCTGTTGATTCGATACAACTGCTCGTTCCCTTTTGCTGCATGTTAGTGTCACATTCAAGCTGCAATTGCGGTTTGCGCCAGGCCGCGATTGTCTTGCGTGGCGGAGTGCATCATGATGCGTTTGATCATCAGCCAACAAGCCAGTGATCTCCAGAGCAAATCGAAAGCGATCATAAGGCACCTGCATCTTGCTGGCAACTAGACATCGAAACGGGACTCCACGGCGGTCACCTGGAAGCCTGAGATGCAAGCATGGCTGGCGGCACCTAATTCCGCGAGCAGGTTGGCGGTCGTCGGCGGAACATTTGGAGTCCTGTTGCTCCTGCTGCTGGTGAGCCTCTGGCGCTGGTTGTCGCGCAGGCCACACATACGGATCCTTCAAGTGCGATCACAGACATGCACACCTGCCTCGCGATGCCACAGGAAACGCCTGAACAACAGGCACAGCGCACGGCACCTGGGCACCTCACGGAAGGCCCCTCACCTGTGGCTTTGCTGACACCAACGCAAAATCAACATCACTGTGATCGCAGACCAGGCCAGCGGGTCGCAACATCATCATTCACCAAACGAATCACATCTTCATGGATGACGGCGCACTTGAGGACGCCCTGTGGAGCGAGGAGCCGCACCGGCAGCCCTCGGATGCCAGCGTTGGGCGTGAAAGCCCGGATGCCGTGCATTCTTCAGCAGCGCTGCAGGGAGAGTCAGCGCCGAGGCCCGCGCGCAAGGGCTGCAGCGCAGTGGCGGCCGGGCCGGCCACGGAGCCGCACCCGAATGCCTGTGCCTGGTGGCAGGAAATGCACGAGCAGCACGTGGCAGACATCAAGGTGGGCGGTTGCCGGGTCAACAGAAGCACCCGTCATGATATCCCCACATCCTGGCATGTGCATTCATTGGCACTACAGGCGCTGCTGCCGCACCTGCAGATGCGGCCTGCTGTTGCATCCGCTGGGAGCCTGCGGCGGTCTCCGTGTGACATGCACTCCTCGCTGCACAGGCAGCGGATGCAGGAGAGGGCTTCGAATTGATACTTTACGGCGATTCACTGACAGAGATGTGGCATGGGACGCGCTCGGGCAGACACCACGCGCCTCGAAAGGATTTGCCAGGTACAATAACCGCACAATGCCATTCTCGAGCGATGAATCAGCACGCACATGCTAACATCTGATGGCAAGCGATGACGCGGACGTCCCCCCTGCGATGTTTCAGGCATTTTCAGGTCGAAATTTCAGGAGACGTGGCGGACTGCCGCCTTTGGCATGTCGGGCGACACGGCGGCAAACCTGGAGTGGCGGCTGCTGCACGGGGAGCTACCGGAAAAGCGGCAGCCGCGCGTGGTCGTTGTCCTCATCGGGTAAGGTTCTCATGCTGCAGCAAGGCGCGGCCTGCGTGGAGTCTCTATTGCATTCCTCCTTATCGAGGATCCACGTATAGATGCGCGGGGGTCGCCCTTTTGCCCGCCGGTGACAGCTGCCAATCTGCGTCTGGCTCATGCGGCAGCGCAGCGCTCTCGACAGCAATCGCTAATTGCTTCATGCGAGGCTCCCTGTGACTGCAATCGCAGGACGAACGACTTAAAGGACGCCAAAGTGGCGCGGGACGCGTCTCAGGAACTACGGCAGGCCACCACTGCTGAGCAGGCCATCTCAGATGCCGTGCCGGCGCTGCGGCTCAGGTGGGACAACGTACCATGTGCTTTCGAGTGAAGAAGTCCAATCAGCATGCCGTCTGCCTGCCAATGCCCGGATGAATTGCAAGCAGGGCCGCACTGTGAAGCGCAGGATTGAGGTTTGCACATCGACTGGTGTTTCCGTTCTGAAGAGCAGCTGAGAGTACTTCTCCACCGTGCTGCACAGGATCGAGGCGGTGCTCGACCTTCTACAGGCACGCCTGCCAGACAGCCAGGTGCTGCTGCTGGCGCTGCTGCCGCGGCACAAGGCAGGGATGGCGCCGCCGCTGGCGTGGCCCAACCTCTACACTCAGGTCAGCACCCCGAGAGCAGATGAAATGGCTGCTGAGCGTTTGACGGCTGCCTTTTTGGCCAGCTAACACTGAAATGCTTGCTGCGGCTGCCACACTTCGTGCTCGCACTCGCGTACTGCCTGAGACTTGCTGCCCTGCCCTGCAGGGTTTGAGGCAGTTGAACGCAGATTTATTGAAGTACTCAGGAGAGCATTCGGCCGTGACGTTTCGGGACTGCGGCAGCCTATTCTTTACCTCGCCGAAACTACTCAAGGCGGCGCTGCTGCCAGATGCTTTGCACCCCAGTCCTGAAGGTGGGACCACATGCGTCGTGCACATATACCTCGCGCGCGACAGCCCTGCCCTCCATGCTGAGTCGCCGTCTGACAAGTATAATGTGCCAAGCAAATGTCTCGCATCATTATCACATCATCACATTCACAAAAGTGTATGTGGCTGGTGCAGGTGCTGAGCTCCTCGCAGGCTGCGTCCGGACAGCAGTTCAAGACTTGATGGGGACGCATGCGGCACCGCCAAATTTTTGAAGGAATACCTAGCTGATAACAAGTACCAGAAAAGCGGCATGTGACCACCCGTGAGCGCTGACGGACATGTACGGAGTGGTGCAAAATCAATTGAACTTGAAGAAATCCAGATCATGTCTTTGTGTGTGGTGTTCTATTTAAAGGGTATTGGTTTGCTGTTGGGATTGGTGTGAGAAGTTGGACGGGGACAGAGTGATGCTCTGATCACATTTGATCGTGTCGTAAACCCACAGGTCGTCCCTGATCTTAGCTACTTCAATCACAACAGATATCGAGGCCATCGAAAGCAGGACATGCCGGCGGGTGCAGCCACGCAGCTCCTATCTTATTCACGGGCCCATAGTGATCTCCCACGGCTTGTCGAAAGTCCTGTCAAAGCGGTCCGTGTGCGGCACGACGTCAAACAGCATGTCGTAGAAGACATTGCCCCGAGGCTGCTCGTCGATGCAGCAGAACAGGCCCACGATTTCCTTCATGCGGTTGTGGAACCGCTGCGTCACGTCGCCTTCCGCAAAGCCGCCAAAAGCGCCCAGCATGGTGTCGAACACCATGATGCTGCGGTCGGTGTAGCGCTGCGGCCACAACACAGCATGCAGTCAGATTCTGACACAAGAATGCATGATGCAGCAGCAGCAGCATCTGAATGTCATAAGGCAGAGGAAAGGGCAGGAGTAGAGCGTGGCCCCCGCGCGGCAAGCATAATACTGCGGAACGGGTGTCGTCGACTGTTGCTGATCCATGGGGCTGCTGATGAGCACATGCCGCGGATGTGGAAAGAGTCTGAGTTGGGACGCCAGGCAGGCTGCTGGCAGCGCTCCTGTGGGTCTTGAGGCTTGCACAAGAGGATCAGACTGCAGCCAGACAGCCGCTCACCTGCAGCGCCGTCTGCATCTGCGCGTCGTTGAGCCCGGGGCGCAGATGCACGCGGCCGCGGACCTCGTCCGCGGGGCCGCTGCCGTCGGCGCAGGGTCCCGGGTCGTCCTCCGGGCGGCAGACGACCACGCGCACGCGCGAGCGCTTGGCGTCGGGCGGCATGCGCGCGTTGCGCAGGAAGCTGTGCTCCCGCCAGTCCATGTGCGGCCCGAAGTGGTCCTCCGGCTTGTCGGCACGCGCCATCCTGCAGGCGAAAACACTATTCTGCTACATGTTGTTTCTCCGGAGATTCCGGGAGAAGAAAGCGTGTTTGCGTCACTGCGTCATTCCGCAGGCGAAGCGAGGCGCACTGGACCAGGAGCTTTGGTGGGTGCTCTCGAGGACACAGTGGCCGCTGCGGCAGCGCAATTGCTGTACAGATCTGGTTGTAGCTGCCAGCGGCTGTGCAGATGCTGTGCTGATGGTGCTGGTGGCTGCCTGCGGACCCCTCGAGCAGCGCACACAGACGGCAGGACTGATCTGTACTTGCTGTCGAGCTCGTGGAATGGCGTACGACTCCAGGTCGATTATGTGGTCCGCGGGCGCCAGGAAGGGCAGCTCCAGCCCAGAGCCCGGCAGCCGCCCGTTGTGCGGCGCCCAGTACCGGTCCTGCCCGCTCCACAGCTCCGGCAGCACCAGCGTCCTGTTGAGCGCCTGGGCAATCGCCCAGGCGCTCCGCAGCTGCAGCATTCAGAAATGAGATCTGAGCCGGATTTCCTTTAAAAGAACTGTTCAGTGTTTTTTGACAGCCGGGCCGCCAGCGGGTGACGACAACGGCGTGTTTCCGGTCCGCCTGGCGCCTCCTCCTGTTCTCAACACAACGTCAGGAAGCACTTCAGGTCAAGGTGAAGCGTCAATGGGCAGCATGACATGCAGGTGCCTGACAGGAAACAGGAAGGAGGCAGTTGCATGTGCCCGACTCGGCGGCGCCCGTACCTGGGCGTACTGGTGGTGTATGAGGTCGAACTGCGGCGCGATGTGGCTGCGGTTCTGCGGCGGGTGCTCCCGGTTGGGCGGTGTCGCCGCGCGCAGCAGCTCGCTGGGGATGTCCGGAGTGTACGCCAGGAAGCTGCCGTTGAAGTACTCCGGCGGGTCCTGACAACGAAAGGAGCAGGCGCGTCACCTGAGAGTGGGTCGGTGCCGGCAAACGGCAGGGCGCCTGGCCGATGCGATAGCCACAGGCACTTCGTCACCACCTAGCGTCCGCTGAGGCCCAGAACTTCCATGTGCAGCAGCAGCGGCGGCGGCAGCAACGGCAGCGGTGGCGGCGGCAACAGCAGCAGCGGTGACGGCAGCAGCAATAGCAACAGCAGCGGCTCACACGCAGTAGCATCCAGGCGAGTTGTGAGTGACGCTGCGCTCACATTCCACAACAGGGCCTCCCGGAAGCGGTGCCGCTTGCCAGGCGTGCCGCTGTACTGAAACGTCGCGTGGGCGACATACGCATCCAGGCCCAGCTTGGCGGGCATGCGCTGAACGAAGAAGGTGTGGCCGCTGCAAAAGGTGGCCACCGGCAGGATGCCGAACTTGAACTTGCCATCGTAGCCCCTGCATGGCGACACGCCCCTGCCGTGAGACGCTGAGTGACTCGAAACAGGGTAGCTGCTCAGAGCAGGCAGACATCCCACTCAACCCGTATGCAGGTTGCACCTCATGACGGCACTCAACAGGTGCAGCAAAACAGCCAGCTATGCATGGGCTCCAAGCAGAGTCACTGGAGACTTTGGTTCATCAAGCAGACGCGGCAGGATGCAGGGTGGCGGTGGCGCACAGGAACAGGCGGTCCCCACGGCGGGGCTCGAAGACGGCGCCGCGCCGCATGAGGTCGTTGAACGCGTTCTGGTCCCAGTACTTGTCGTCCGCAACTATCGCGTCCAGCCATTCCTGTCGTTCCAAAAAGCTGCACGTCAAGAGGCTTGGTGCATGTGCAGTCATGTCTTCCACTCGAGCTCTTCAACCATCGCTTGCCATGTCTGTGTGGCTGCGCCCTTGTGCCTGCCGCATTCTAGTCCACCAGCACAGCGCCGCACCTTGGCAAACGCACGCGCATGCGCCCGAACCAGCATGATGCCGATGTTGGCGGGCGAGCCCGCTTCCTGCGGCCATTCCAGGCCGCCGTCGGCCGCCGTCTCCCTCTGCGGGGCAGGAGGATCGAAGCTTGTGATTTTTGGCATGCACACTCTGCAGCGACCCTGCCCCGCGTCTGACGCTGCCTCGACATTCGCGCTGCCAAGCCCGCCTCTGGGAGTAACGACATCGCTCGCACATGCTTTGCATCTTGTGCCGACTGACGAGATGGGCAACTCCAATCCAGGCACGCATCAATGCCGCCAAAGTTCCACAGCCGTCCTGACAGCAGCAGCGCGCGCACCAGGATAGTGCTGACCTATTCATGAGACAACCCACCAGACCACAAAATGGGTCAAACAGCGCACCAGGTGGTCACTGGAGGTGAGGACGTCGGCCTGCGGGTACTGCGCCATGAAGGGCAGCGGGTCCCGCATCCACACCGTGTCCACGTCACTGACCAGGATGCTGATATTCATGCCGGTGAAGGTGTTGATCAGCCCGATCTTCTCCCGCCCCTGCAGTGAAATGCACACTCGCCTCAACGCTGCCCGCTGTGCCTCATTTCATCCAGAGGACAATGCCCTGCGCCCATCTTCACGAAGTGTCTACTACCAGTGTCTTTTGTGCAGAGAGAACACCTGAGAACAGTTGTGTCTTGTTGCATGCGCCAGCACCGCAGCGCACCATCTTGTGGAAGGTGGCGCTGCCCCAGCCAAAGTCGTCGGTGGTGAGGCCGCTCGCCATGGAGAAGGTGGCCACGCCGTCTGCTGCCAGCGCCTCCAACAGCTTATCATCCATTGCGCCCACCTTTGAGAAGATTTAACGAGCGTCAAGACTCACTACCAGAGTTTTGGGATCGTACAACGCTGTCTGTGATGCATCGTTCGCATGCGTGACGTCCGCGCAGCCATGATGCGTCCCGTCAGCAATGGGCATGGACACAGGCACAGCAACACCCACAAAACGCAGGCAACCGTCCAGGCGGCCAGCTTGCAAAGCAGAGAGAGATCCTGCAAGCCTACCAGGAAGCTGGTGATGCCGGCAGACTGGACGTGCTCCACCCAGTTGCGCACAAAGTCGGCATAGTGCCAGTTGGCCCAGGTCACCATCACCACGTTATCGTCATCTGCCACACAAGCAATAGCCTCCCTGCATGCCAACACGGGTGAGGCTGTCGAGTCGCTGCACCAAATAAGGTGAGCCTGCCGGCAACTCAAGTGAATTCCAGCCTTCCTGTGCTGGCAAACCCAACCTTGCCATGGCGGACCTTGCTGACCACATTGCTCGTCGCCGGCCTGGCCAGAGCAGTCGGCAGGCGCGCTGGAAAGTAGCATACCTGGTGTAGGCACCACACAGGGAGCCCTGCAGCGGAGCCCACCTGGTGAGGTTGTAGTCGTGCGAGTTGCCGGTCCAGGCGTCCGGCAGGCAGCCGACGCCGCGGCGCTTTCCGGAGCCCGCCGCCGCATCCGGCTCCTTGGGTGGGTGCAGCAGCACGTTGCCCAGGTGCGCTATCTCGTCCACCAGGCTGGCGTTCGCGCTGAAGAACGCGTCCTGCTGGAGCCGGTCCTCTGCACGCACAGCGCCGAGCGTCGATGGGTGTTTGAAATTGGGTGTTTGAAAGCACATGTGCTGTTGCAGCTGTGTTTTTTTGGTGCAGCAGGTCCCACTGCTTCGTGCAGGCTGTCTGCATGTCAAGCAGTGAAAACAGCTCTATTCAAATCGTTACGTGAAGACGCCACCATTCTCACCTGTGAGGCTCCGGCTGTCTCTGGAGCCGCGGTCGTCATCGGCGCCGGTGCCAGGCCTCCCCAGCTGCGCGATGCGGCTCAGCACGACGGTGACCGGATGGTGCAGCGCGAAGCCCGTCAGTAGCAGCACCAGCAGGCCGAGGGATCCGCGCACGATGCCTCCAGCGACCTTGCGGCGCCGGCGGGGGTTCAGCGGCGGCATTCTGTATTCCGGGAACTGAGGCAGAAGGGGGTGCCCCAAAGCCGCAAGAAGCAGCAGCAGTCAAGCAGCTATCTCAGCAGCGCGCCACGAGAGGCGTCATTGATCCAACGGTGTGCAAAAGATTGCGCGGCGCTGGAACCGCGTCGCATCGCAGGTGTTCAAGTCATGCGCCGCACGAGCATGTATCAGCCTACTCTCAGCATTGCAAACTGCATAGGTCAAACAGATGCAGCACCGATAGAGCTTCGAAAGACCTGTAGTCGCTCTACCCCGGACCAGATCAACGGCTAATTCATGCAGCTCAGCAGCGATGTCCGCGCATCAGGTCGATACACATAGCAGCAACTTCTTCTTATCATTTCATGTACAAACAAACCTTATGCACGGATGAGGCAACGCCCTTCAGTACAAACCACAAAGGTTACGTACACTCGTACACCAGTTTCCACAACCTGCTGCTGAAGCTCCTCGGGAGTCGGGACCGGTTCACAATCGCAATTGGTTCTCCTCAGTCACTTGCACAATAGCATAGCTAATTTAAGCAACCGCGAAGGCTGCTGCCGGTATCGAGACACAGGTGCACATCGTTGCAACATGCTGGCCACATATGACTACGCAGTTTGCTGGAGCCGACACCGTGACTGTGTCGCTGCTCAAAGCAGAGTGCAAGCTCAAATATGGTGACATTGTCCTTGCAGGCAACGATGTCACTTTCTGCAACATGCTCCGCCACGGCTCTTCCGAGAGCCCCTTGCTCCCGGCGCTGCGGTGCTGCGCACAGGACTGCAAGGTCAGCAATTGGTCTTGCTGATCACTCGCGAAGCCTCAGCACCATTGCGCCACGCATACGACTGACGACATGACATGTCTGCTGAGCCACACATCCGCTTGATCATCATCCATCCTCCATGCGTAGGCATCAGACCTGCGCCATTGCTGCGGGCGACGCTGCCAATTGCAGCTGCGTAGACAGTGATGCCAGCGCGGTCAGGGCGCCGCATATGTCTCGTCGCGGCACCCTGGCCGCCATGATGGCGCTTGCCGCGGTCGCGTTCAAGCCACGGGATGCCGTTGCGGCAGAGGAGGCAACGTCAGCCGCCGACGCTTCTGGTATCGCGGCCGCCAGCGGCGCGCCACAGACAGTGTACTTCGGGTGAGTGCAGCGCGGTCGGCAGTCTTTCATGGTGACAGACCTGGCTGCGTCTGGCAAAGACCAGCCTTTTCTTGGGGTCCTGCTTCCCTGTGTCTGTTGCGCGGACCAGGCAAACACATTTTGATAGTATGCCATGGTTCCTGCGACTGAGGAACCCTCTCTCGTGGCACCAGGAACGGCTGCTTCTGGGGCAGGCAGAAGGATTTTGTGGATGCGGAGAAGAAGCTCGGCAGGGCGCCTGAGCAGGTGTCTGCTGTGGTTGGCTATGCCGGCGGGCGCACGACAGGTGAGAGGCTACGCTGTGGCACCTGCTCATGGCATGGTGCAGAGGACACGGAATTTTTGTATCATGTGGCGCCGGCAGCGCCGGTGCCGCCGCTCGACCGCTGCTACGGAGGCACATTGATGCAGCAGTGTGTCGGCCACCGCACCCGGCAACACGTGGCCAGACAGCGTGTCCACTGTTGAGTTGCGATGAGTTGCCAGCGTGTGCACTGTCGAGGTGTGTTGAATTGTCGAGTTTCTGTATTCAGTCTTATTTTTAGTTCCGGCCCCCGCAGGCCCCGACGGCCGGGTGTGCTTGCCAGCGTGTGCACTGTCGAGGTGTGTTGAGTTGTCGAGTTGTTGTATTTAGTTTTGAGTTTTCAAGTTTTAGTTTTCGGCCCCCGCAGGCCCCGACGGCCGAGTGTGCTACTACTACGGCCCAGGTAAGGTTCTATTGGCTTTTTCTGTTTGTGTTTGGTTGGTTAATTTGCGTCTTGTGTTGTTTGGTTGAGAACAAAAACAAAGTGGGGGTGCTACGGCGCAGGCAACAGCGTGTACGAGCACCTGGGCCATGCAGAGGTGGTGCAGCTGGAGCTGGCCGGCGACAGCCAGGCGGAGATGGCGGCATTCGCCGACACCTACTTCTCCCAGTTCGTCAAGACGCCCTTCGGCATGATGCGCTCAGTGAGAATGCGGTTCCTGAATGAATGAGGTTGTTTGGCTTGGCAGGTTGGACAGTTGCTGGCTGCAGGGTGGCTCCCTGCGTCGCGACTGCTGCTGCCCACCGCGGCTTCTCGCATCGGATGTGCCAGGCTGCTTGGCATCGGATGTTGCAAGGCTGGTCTCTGTGTAGCAAGCTGGGTTCCGAGGCTGCAACATATGCGCAGAGGGGGCTAGCCACGGCCTGCGAGCGTGCTGACCTCGAAACGCATCGCCCTGTGCCGCAGGACCCCCAGGACGCGGGACCTGGATACCGCAATGTCATAGGCATCCCCGGCGGCATCAACTCCCCGCTGTTCAGGGTCCTCCAGGTATCTTTCTGTCTGCGGCCACTCGTGTTGATAGAAGCTCCACCAGAAAAATGCAGTAGTATTATCAAGCTAAATTACTAAAATTAATATTTTCAATTTGAATACAGACCAACTGCGTTTTCGAATTCGAAATCCATCCTTGCTCAATACGGTCGGCTGTAACATGGAGATCCATTGCCAACAGCCTCCGGACCGAAACCTTCAGGACACCGTTGACTGCTGGGTTCCTTGGCTGTTGCGCCTGAGAAATATAGCATGCTCACGCGCTGTTGATTGTTGAGTGACACCTCGAGACAGCTATGCACGCAAGCGCCAACAGCGTTCTTCTGCCATCCTCCGAGCAAACTCAGCCGCAGGACAACGTCTGGAGAATATTGACATGTGAAGATCACATGAATGTCCGCAGGACCGCAACAAGTACAACATGGAGCTGCGAGCCGGGGACGGCAACAGCCCGGAGGACGGCAAAGCCGAGGGCGACCGCTTCAACACGGTGCGGGCTGCAGAACAGCACCGTGCTGCCCTCCCTTGTGCCTGCCGTTTATTATTAGTAGTTTATTGTTTATCAGTGGGTCGTGGCCGATCCCCGTGTGCTTTCGTTAAGTGTCGAGCTCACTTATCTTGTCGACCCTGGCAGAACAACGCTCAGAATTTCGGCTTGGGTGCTGATGTGCTCTCAACTGTTTCTCGTCAGGTGTGGGTGCTGGACAGCACCGCGCTGCCGTTCCACCTGGCGGAGAATTACCACCAGTTCCACGACGGCATCGGGAAGCCCTTCCCCCCGGAGTACAAGGTCAGACTTGGATTGAAGGCTCATACCACATCTACCGCCCCGATCTGTCCTGGCAACCCGGCAGCAACTTCTTTACTTGCCCTGATCGTGTGTCTTAATCAGTGTAGCTCAGTTGCTTTGGATGGGCTCTCAACATACCCGCGGTGTATGCCGGCTCAGGTGAAGCAGCGCCAGGCGGCGGAGCAGGCCGGGCGCGTCGGGGAGACCGGCTGCCCGGAGGGCTCCTTCTTCTTCGGGATCTAGAAAGTGTCAAAGCCACAAGTTGTGCAATTGGAGGCGACTTGCAATTTTGGACACACCACATTGAATTTTGACTATATTTAGTGCATCGCCACCTTGTCGACTGGATTGCTATTGGGGTTTACATTGACGTTGTCGACTTCTGAAACGCATAAACCCTGCACGCCGCCGCATTGCAATCTGACTCTGAAACAGAAGACGCAGCCTCTCTCGCTACTCCACGACACATCAAGCCGAGCAGCCGTGCCGCCATCAGATCCCGAGCGCGGCGCCGCACAGCCACGCGCTACAGGTACAGCGACGCCGCGAAGATGATGTCGCGCTTGATGCGGGTGATGCCCTCCTCGAACTTGGTCGCCAAACCCTCCTCGCCGATGGCGCGTGTCGCCGCCACCAGCTGCCGCAGCAGCTCCTCCTCCCGCCGCACCACCCGCACCAGCGACCCCTGCAGAAGTATTGATAACAGAATTAGGGACCAAGTGTCTAAAGGAGCAGGATAAGAGCCACCAGCTGCCGCAGCGGCTCCTCCTCCCGCCGTACCGCCCGCACTAGCAGCCTCTGCCGCAACTGATGGTGCATATGCGTCAGAAGCAGCAGCGTGAGGCTGCCCTGAGTACAGCATCCAGCTGCCATCGTCGCCACCTCATCCAGCCGCCGGCAGACAAACGACTGCCTGTGTGTCCGTCAAGCTCCGCCACAAGTGGTCACGACAGCCTGAGCGTGCACCTCGTCTACGCGCATGTCGAATTTGTCACTGGCGCCAGGCATCATGCGCACCTCGAAGATGTCGGTGATGCGCAGCAGATCGGCGAACTTGGCGCCGCGCGCCCAGGCGGACAGCAGCTCCATGAGGTCCGGCCGGAAGCTGGATACGTACTCGGGCCCATCCAGCGGCAGTTTCGCCTCGTTGGCCGCCTTGGCCACGCACCGCGCCGCCTCCAGCAGCGCCGCGTACGGCGCCTCCAGGTCCTCCCGCACCTGTCGATGATAGATCAACATGCCGAACTAGCCGTATGTAATGGCTGGCTCATCAACTTGTGTACGAAAGGGCCACGCCGCCTCCAGCAGCGCCGCGTACGGGTCCTCCTGCACCTGTTGATATGTCATTTGTGTGACTTGAAAGTTAAGATTTCCATCGACTCGAGTGTACAAGAGCGCCATGTCTTCAACGCCTTCCAGCACCTGTATTGATCCTCTGCATCTTACTGATTGAAGCACACGATATCGCATGCTGCGGCATGCCAGACATGTTAGAGCTTGTACAGCCCGTGATTCTGCTGATTGTGTGCCGATTGTGTGCAAGCTGTGGACGCGGCAGTGGCAGTGTGTCTCCAATGGGGGCCATACGCCTCGAGGGACTGTCCGGGCTGGCAACCGACATGTATGTGCGCAGCCAGGAGGGCAGTGCAGAGGGCGCGCGCCTTGATGCCGACGTCGGACTTCTCGCGCCACAGGAAGCAGGACAGCAGCGCGACGGCCTGCTCAGGCGACAGGGCGCTGAAGGCGCCGTTGAACACCATCTCCGTCAGCACCAGCTCATCCGCCGACTGAATGCCCGCCGCCATGGTGCCTGCGCCAGGAGTTTGAGAGAGGTCAAGGGACCAGTTGGGGGAATCAGCTGTGCAGCAGCTGCCACCCTGCATGCGACTGCCGCCACCAGGTCATGCTGTGCAGACACGTGTGTTGACACATGCCGGCGGCGAGGCAAGGCAGACAACAAACAACAGGTTACTTAACATGATAGGCACCTTTGGCGGTGACGAGGCCACCGGAGGTCAGGTAGCCGAGGCGGCGCAGCACACGGCGGCGCGCCTTCAGCTCCTCCCGCAGCACCAGCGTCTGCGCCGCCTTCGCCTCCCGCCTCAGCACCGCCGCCTCGCCCTCCAACGCCTGTTTTTAAAGTTTGAGCGCAGAGTCATGCGGATTCAATACTTTGACAGCGAATGCAGAGACACCAGCGGCTGCGCCGCCTTCGCCTCCCGCCGCAGCACCGCCGGCTCCGCCTCCAGCGCCTGCGCAATATAAGAATGCATTGCGTCAATTGCGATGTTTCAAGATGCAGATGACGACAGCCTCACGGGGGGTAGGGGCTGCCCTGGATGTGATCGGCTTGGCGGCGGACCGATCGGTGCCTGCTTCTAAGCCAGCGCGGCCACGCAACGCGGCAGGGCAGAGTCCTCGTTGGTTTGCAGGGTTTTGAGCAAACTTCACAGCAGCGACAGCTTGCCACCTGCTTTCAGGCCAGCGCGGCCAAACACTGCGGCATGACAGGGTGTTTTACATCATTCACAGGGCTCTAGACAGCGAGCAGCCAAGCCCACCTGCTTCAGGGCCAGCGCGGCCAGGCGCTGCGGAAGGGCGGGGTGGGCCGCCAGGGGGTGTGCCGCCAGCAGGCCCTCCGCCTTCTCCTGCGCCCGGCGCGCCGCTGCAAAGCCGCCCTCCTTGCCGCCGGCGCCCAGATCCTCCTCAGCGTCCAGCACCTGGAGAAAATAGTCACGGATGCCAACGTTGTACAGGAATTTTCGTTTTTGTTGCTGTGAGAATCAAACACACACTGCCCTCCTTGCCGCTGGCGCCCAGCCTCCTCAGCGTCCAGCAGGCAATGGTCGAGGCGCCCCGTCCCCATCACATGCCAATAGCAGTAGCGTGTCGGTTGTGCGACTCCTTTCAGATGCCAGAACTCATGAGAAGCTTGCAGACGACCAGCTCCACAGCTGCACAGAGATGGCGGGGCGCTCACCGGGGGGCCGCTGGGGAAGCGGCGCTGCACCTCGGCCAGCTGCGCGACAGCGGCGGCGCGCGGCTCCGGCTGCCGCAGGTCCTTTGCCACGTACATGCGCAGCGAGCTCAGCGCCGCCAGCTGCGCACGCGCAGAAAGGGACAAGCGCTTGTAACCGGTCAATCGGCTGCACGAACCTGCTGAGCACATCGAGCAATTGACAGCCCGGTGGGCATGCGATGGTGCGAGGACTTCAGAGAATGTTGAAGCAGTCTCGGCAGAGCAGATATCTGCCGGCGATGACACGCCGTCCGGTTTGGAAGTCACCTGCTCGAGGGGGAAGGGCACGACGAGGGGCTGGCCCTTGGTGCCGGCGAGCAGCAGGCGCGGCGCCTTGGCGGGGCCCACGCCCGCGGCCGAGCCCGGCTCGCAGTTGACCAGCACGTCCACGATGTATGCCGCCTGCTTCGCCTTCTTGTCGCCGACCGCTGAGTCTGCGTTCGGCGGTGAGAGTAGTGTGCGGGCGACCGGAAGGGAGTTGCCGCTGTCACGGGTCAATGCTGTGATGTCGGTGGTCTCTGACGCAGCAAGCTGTCCAGATCAGAAGTGCCAAAATGATACATATTGTAGACGGCACCCAGTCCGTGCTGAGCTTCTGCATGCCGCATTGCCGATCGCAGCTCATCATGTGGCCACATCTTTCCTGCCCAGCAGCTCGAATTGCATGCGGCTGTTTCAGCATGGTTTGGATCCCCCACCTTTCTTGCCTAGCCGCTCGAAGTTGATGATGACGCCCCACTCTCCCGGCTCCGGTGCCAGGCCGCCGCCCTCCGCCAGCAGATCCGTTGCCTCCGGCGCGCTAGCGCCGGGCGCCGCGTGCAGCACCCGCGCCAGGCGCCCCGGCTGCATTTGGGGTTTAGAGTTAAGTTACTATTGCAGAAGGCAACAAGCCAAATGAACATCAACAGGCATTGCTCTGCTTTGATGGACATTGCATCGCGTTGCCCGACAGGAGTATAGGCAACTAGTAGGGGTGACCGAGACAGCTAGTAAGCGAGGTCTGGTGCCAGGCGGCGGTGCCACCGCGGAAACACCAGGAAGGACGCACCTGCAGGAAGGGCAGCGCGTGCTGCGGCGCCAGCGAGGCGGCGCGCGCCGTGGCCCGAGCGGTGTCCGCCTGCCGCAGCAGCGCCGCCACGGCGATCACCGCCGGCTCATCCGCCACCTCCACCGCATCCCGCTCAGCCTCCTGCACTCCAGCCAATGACAGCATCAGCAGTCTTTCGAGGTGCTTTGTCTCGAGTGTCTATGTTTCGATTCCCAACAGACTCACACCCTCTGCCTGTTGGTGAATGCAGTGTCCAGACAGCTTGAATCTCGTGCAGCAAGCGCGCG
>JAABUL010004226.1_pt1 | contig 19573 bp, 18 predicted proteins | sample 5559151 | NCBI WGS metagenome assembly JAABUL01 (sample SAMN10711876, study PRJNA513368) | rock metagenome | isolation source: Antarctica rocks | place: Antarctica: Victoria Land, Pudding Butte sud | reverse complement strand
TCAGCAACGCGTCGGGCAGGCCGAGCGCGTCCTGGTTCTTGTCGGGCAGGCGCTCCATCTGGCGCACCATGTCGTAGCCGAGATAGCCGACAAGGCCGCCCAGCATCGGCGGCAGGTGCTCGGGCAGCTCCATGCGGCTTTCGGCGATCAGCGCGCGCAGGCTGTCGAGCGGGGCGCCGGGCTCGGGCACGAAGGCGTGCGGGGCCGCGCGGGCGTTGCGGTTCAGCTCGGCCCGGCCATCGCGGCAGCGCCAGATCAGGTCGGGCGCCATGCCGATGATGGAGTAGCGGCTGCGCGCGGCGCCGCCCTCGATGCTCTCGAGCAGGAAGGAGTGGGGCCGGCCGGAGGCGAGCTTGAGGTAGGCGGCGACCGGGGTTTCGAGGTCGGCCACGCCGGTGGTCCAGACCAGGGTGCCGCGGCCGGCCTCGTAGGCTTGGCGGAAGGCGGCATGGGTCGGCGAGGTGACCGCGTTCATGGCAGCGGACTCACTCGGAGAGGCTGTTCAGCAGGGTGCGGTTGACGGTCGGCTTGGCGCGGTCGCGGATCGCGGTGGCGAACGTGATTTCGACGTCCTGGTCGAGGCTGGCGGTGAGCGCGCGGCGGGTCTGCTCGGCGGCGGCCGGGTCGCGGGCCGGGTCGGAGTCGACGATCTCGGCGAGGCGGACGACGACGAAGCCATCGGGCGTCTCGACCATGGTGGTTTCGCCCTGCTTGAGGCGGAAGAGGGCTTCCTGAACCGGCTGCGGCACGTGCTCGACGGCGCCGGTGCGGGGGACAGGGCTGGTCTTCTCGACGCGCAGGCCGGCGATGGTGGCGGCATCGTCGAGCGAGCCACTGGCGGTGGCGCCGGCCATCAGCTTGGCTGCCGAGACGTCCTGCTCGTGCCGGCGCTGGGCCTGTTGCCAATCGTCGCGCACCTGGGTCTCGACGTCGGCGAGCGGTTTGAGCTTGGCGTCGATCAGGTCCTCGATCTGGAACGCGTAGTAGGATTGCTCGGGGCCCTCGATCATGCGCGGCTTCTCGCCTTTCGCGGTGCCGAAGGCGGCGGTCAGGATCGCCTGGCGCAGCGTCGGGCTGCCGGGGATCGGTGCGGGCTCGCCGTCCGGGGTGTTGCCCTGGGCGTCGAGCGTGCCTTCGACGGCGCCGAGGCCGAGGTCGCCCGGCAGGTCGTCGAGCGAAGTGCCGGAGGAGAGCGCGTCGTCGAGCTTGTTGGCGCGGTCGTAGACGAGGTCGATGGCGCGCTCCTGGGCGACCTTGTCGCGAACCTCGGCCTTGACCTGGTCGAAGGTGCGGGTCTGGCCGGGCTGCACCTTGGTCACGCGCACGACCTGCCAGCCGAAGGGCGACTTGATCGGATCGCTGACGATTTCGGGCGCGGCGGTGAAGACGGCGTCGCCGAGGTCGGGGGAGGGGTATTGCGTGCGTTCGGACAGGTCGACGGCGACGGCGGAGGCGCCGTCGGATTGGGCCGCCTGCTGCATCGCGGCCCAATCGGCGCCGGCCTGCCAGGCGCTGGCGAGCTTGCGGGCCACGGCTTCGTCCCCTGCCACCACCACTTCGGCGGCGCGTTTCTCCGGGCTGGCGTATTCGGCCTTGTGGGCGTTGTAATAGGCTTGGCTGTCCTCGGGCGTCACCTCGATGCCGCGGGCCACGGTCTGCGGCGACAGCACCACGAGCTTGATGCGGCGGTAGGCGGGGGCGCTGTAGGCGGCCGGGTTGTTCTCGTATTGGCGCTGCAGGTCGTCCGGGCTGGGCGCTTGCGGCTCGGCGGCGGCGGCGAACGGCAGGTCGACCAGCTCGCCCGTGCGGGTCTCGTGCTGGAAGGCGTAGATCTGCTGCAGCAGCGTCTCGGGCGCGGCGACGCCGACCTGGATGGTCTCGACGAGCTGGCGCTGGCCGAGGTCGGCGCGCATGAGATCGAGGAAGCGGCCCTCGGTGAGGTTGTTGTTGCGCATCATGGTCTCGAACACGCCGCGGTCGAAGGCGCCGCCGGCGCCGCGGAAGGCGGGGATGGCGAACACGGCCTGGCGCACGGCGGCATCGGGGACGACGATGCCGAGGCGCTGGACCTCTTCGGCGATCGCGGCCTGGACGATCATGCGGTCGAGCGATTGCTCGGCGACGGTGCGGCGCACGGCCGGCGTGGGCTCGGTCTTGCCGCCCATCATGCGGGTGACCTGGGCGAGCTCGCGGCGGAAGGTGTCCTGGAATTCCTGCGGCTCGATGCGGCGGTCGCCGACGGTGGCCAGCGCGGTCTCGTGCCCGTTGTTGCGGATGACGTCGCCGATGCCCCACAGGGCGAAGGAGGCCACCAGCACGAAGAAGAAGGCGCGGGCGGCCCAGGTGTTGAGGAAGGAGCGGAAGAGGCGGAGCATGGACCGTCCGGAAAGCGGGTGAAAGCCGCGCACCATAGAAAGGCGCGGGCGGATTTGCCAGAGAGAGAGAGGGGTTCGGCGGGCGCGCGGCTTGCCAGGCGCGGGGCGCGAGGCATGATGCAGGCCAGAATGGAGACGACCGAGGGCATGCGCCAACTGATCGCGGGGAACTGGAAGATGAACGGCTACCGGGCCGACGCGGCGGCGTTGGCGGCGTCGCTCCGCGAAGGCGTGGGCGCCCTAGGCGTCGAGATGGTCGTGTGCCCGCCGGCGACGCTGGTGGCCGAGGTGGCGGCGGCACTCGAGGGCAGCGCGGTCGGCGTGGGCGGGCAGGACTGCCATACGGCGGCGAGCGGGGCCTATACCGGCGACGTGTCGGCGCCGATGCTGCACGATGCCGGGGCGCGGTGGGTGATCGTCGGGCATTCCGAGCGGCGGCGGGCCTATGGCGAATCGAACGTGCTGGTGCGCGACAAGGCGGACGCGGCGGCGCGGGCCGGACTGGTGCCGATCGTGTGCGTCGGCGAGACCGAGCAGCAGCGGCTGACGGGTGCGGCAGAGACGGTGGTGGCCGCCCAGGTGGATGGCAGCTTGCCGCCGGGCTTTGCCGGCGTGGTGGCCTACGAGCCAATCTGGGCGATCGGCACCGGGCGCAGCGCCGGGGATGCCGACATCGTCGAGATGCACCGCTGCATCCGTAACCAGCTGGTCAGCACGCTGGGTGCGGCGGGCGAGGCGGTGCGGATCCTGTATGGCGGCTCGGTCAAACCCGAGGGTGCGGCGGCGATCCTGCGCCTGGAGGGCGTCGGCGGGGCGCTGGTTGGCGGCGCGAGCCTGAGTGCGACCGACTTCCTGGCGATCGCGCGGGCGGCTGCGCCCGCTTAGCTGACCCGGCCGCGGGCGGCTGCGCCCGCTTAGCTTATCCGGCTGACGGCGAAGTCGGCGACGTCGGCCAAAGTGTCGCGCAACGTGCTGACGGGGAAGATGTCCAGGCGCTGCTTGGCCTCGGCGGCGAAGCTGGTGGCCAGCTCCAGGGTCGAGGTGATGGCGCCGGCCTCGCGGATCAGCGCGAGCGCGCGGTCGAGGTCCTCGGGTTGCTGGCTGCTGCCCTCGATGGTGCGGACCCAGAACGCGCGCGCGGCCGCGTCCGGGGCGGCGTGGTAGGCGGTCAGCACCGGCATGGTGATCTTGCCTTCGCGGAAATCGTCGCCGACGGTCTTGCCCAGCGTGGCCTCGTCGGCGGCGTAGTCGAGCGCGTCGTCGACGAGCTGGAAGGCGATGCCGAGATGGTCGCCATATTCGCGCAATGCGCGCCGCTCGGTCTCGGGACGATCGGCGATCACGGCGCCGACCTCGCAGGCGGCCGAGAACAGGGCGGCGGTCTTGCCGCGGATCACGTCGAGATATTGCTGCTGGCTGGCCGAGAGGTCGTTCTGGATCACCAGCTGGTGCACCTCGCCCTCGGCGATGGTGGCGGCGGCGCGGGAGAGGATCTCCAGCACGCAGAGCGAGCCGTCGGCGACCATGAGCTGGAAGGCGCGGGCGAACAGGAAGTCGCCGACGAGCACGGAGGCCTTGTTGCCGAACACCGAGTTGGCGCTGGAGAGGCCGCGGCGGAGCAGGCTCTCATCGACGACGTCGTCATGCAGCAGGGTCGCCGAATGGATGAACTCGACGCAGGCGGCGAGCTCGACGTGGCGGGCGCCCTCGTAGTTGCAGAGGCGCGCGGAGGCTAGGGTCAGGAGTGGACGCAGGCGCTTGCCGCCGGCGGCAACCAGGTGGGCCGCGAGTTGCGGGATGAGCGCCACCGGGCTGTCCATCCGGGCGATGATGGTGCGGTTGCAGGCTTGCAGGTCCGGCCCGACCAGCTCGACGAGGCGGGTCAGCGCGTCCGGCTCCGGAGACGATGGCGCGCGGGCCTGCAATGGGGTCACGACATGGGTCAAACTGGGCTCCCGATGGTCCCTCGGCGGAGGCGACGCACCCAGCGGCGGACGCCGTGGCGAACGGCGCACGAGCCAACGCGCGCCGCTGCACCATATCGGCGGGCCTGAAAAACGGTCAAGCTGCCGTCGCCATTCCCCGACGAAAGCCAGGACACGAAAGCCAGGATGCGAACGCTCACCCAGTCGAACGATCTCGTGCGTCTCAGTTTTTTGGCGGCGCTGCTGCGCGATGCCGGGGTCGAGTGCATCCTGCTGGATGCGCATGCCAGCGCGGTCGAGGGTAGCATCGGCGCCATCCCGCGGCGCCTGGCCGTGCTGCCGGAAGACGAGGCGCAGGCGCGGCGGGTGCTGAAGGAGGCGGGCGAGGCGTAGGCGCGAGGGATCGTGGAGACGAGCGCGGGACACCTACTCGGCGGGCGCGTCGCCTATGCGCAGCCGCGCGATGGCTACCGGACCGGGATCGAGCCGGTGCTGCTGGCGGCCTGCGTGCCGGCCCAGTCCGGCCAGCGCGTGCTCGAGGCCGGCACCGGTGCCGGGGCCGGGCTGCTGTGCCTGGCGGCGCGGGTGCCCGGGGTGCACGGGGTCGGCGTGGAGATCGATCCGGAGATGGCGGCGCTGGCGCGCGGCAACCTCGCCGGCGTGGCGGGATTTGCCATCGTCACCGGCGACGTGACCGAGGCAGCGCTGCCGCCGGTCGAGCACGCCTTCGCCAACCCGCCCTGGCACGATCCGCGCTCGACGGCCTCGCCGGTGGCCCGGCGGCGGCTGGCCAAGCAGGGCGGTGGGCTGGCGCTCTGGGTGGCGGCCATGGCGCGCGCAGTCGTGCCGGGCGGCACGGTGTCGCTCATCCTGCCGGCGGGCCAGTCTGGGCCGGCTGGTGCGGCGCTGGCCACGGCGGGGTTCGGCCGCATTGTGCTGTTGCCGCTGCTGCCGAAGGCGGGCCGCGCGGCCAAGCTGGTGGTGATCCAGGGGCGGGGCGGGGCGGGTCCGGCGGCCATGCTGGCCGGGCTGGTGCTGCACGAGGACGATGGGCGTTTCACCGCGGCGGCAGATCGTGTGCTGCGCGAGGGCGGCGGATTGTTGGCGGGGGATTAGGGCGGGGCGAACAGGCGCTTGCCGGGTCCATAGGGGACGACGATGTCAGCCGGGTCGACCAGGTTCAGCATGGCGCGGGCGCGTTCGTTCAGCATGTCGGGGTCGACATGCTGGGAGCGCAGTTCGGCGACCCGGCGGTCCCACTCGCGCTGCTCGCCCTGCACGCGGGTCAGCTCGGCGCGCACGGCCTTGAGCTGCTGCTCGCGCAGCGCGTAGGCCTGCAGGCCGCGGTCGCCCTGGGTCGCGTTCCACATGAAGTAGGCGACGAGGCTCAGGAACAGGGTCGGCGCGATGGCCGACCGCAATGCGCGCTTGATCCGCTGCCCCAACCGCATCTTCGAGTCCCGCCTCAACCCGCGGCGAGCTTACCGCAAACCGGCGGTGCGCTCTACGATTGGCGCAGGATCGTGCGGCCGGCGTAGCGCGCGGCCGGGCCGAGCTCGGCCTCGATGCGGATCAGCTGGTTGTATTTGGCGGTGCGGTCGCTGCGGGCCAGGCTGCCGGTCTTGATCTGTCCGCAATTGCTGGCGACCGCGAGGTCGGCGATGGTGTTGTCCTCGGTCTCGCCGGAGCGGTGGCTCATGACGCTGGTCATGCCGGCGCGGTGGGCGAGCTCGATCGCCTCGAGCGTTTCGGTCAGGGTGCCTATTTGGTTGACCTTGATCAGGATGGAGTTGGCGGTGCCCTCGGCGATGCCGCGGCGCAGGCGCTCGGTGTTGGTGACGAACAGATCGTCGCCGACCAATTGCACGCGCTTGCCGAGGATTTCGGTCAGGTGCTTCCAGCCGGCCCAGTCGTCCTCGGCGCAGCCATCCTCGATCGAGGCGATCGGGAAGCGGTCGCACAGCTTGGCCAGGTAGTCGACCATGCCGGCGGCGTCGAATGTCTTGCCCTCGCCCTCGAGGTCGTAGGTGCCGTCCTTGAAGAATTCGGTGCTGGCGCAGTCGAGCGCGAAGGTCATGTCCTCGCCGGGCCGGTAGCCGGCGGTCTCGCAGGCGCGGCTGATGAAGGTCAGCGCCTCCTCGGCCGATTTGAGGTTCGGCGCGAAGCCGCCCTCGTCGCCGACATTGGTGCTGTGGCCGGCGTCGTGCAGCGCCTTTTTCAGCGCGTGGAACACCTCGGACCCCATGCGCACGGCGTCGGCGATGGTGGCGGCGCCGACCGGCTGGATCATGAATTCCTGGATGTCGATCGGGTTGTCGGCGTGCTGGCCGCCATTGACGATGTTCATCATCGGCACCGGCAGGGTGCGCGCGAACACGCCGCCGACGTAGCGGTAGAGCGGCAGGCCGAGGTCGTCGGCGGATGCCTTCGCCAGGGCGAGGGAGACGGCGAGGATGGCATTGGCGCCCAAGCGCGATTTATTCGGCGTGCCGTCGAGGTCGATCATGATGGTGTCGAGCTTGACCTGCTCGGAGGCGTCCATGCCGCCGATGGCGTCGAAGATCTCGCCCTCGACGTTGCCGCAGGCCTGGCGGACGCCCTTGCCGCCGAAGCGGGCCTTGTCGCCGTCGCGCAGCTCGACGGCCTCGTGCGCGCCGGTGCTGGCGCCGGACGGCACGATGGCGCGGCCGGAGGCGCCGGTGTCGAGGATCACCTCGGCTTCGACCGTCGGATTGCCGCGGCTGTCTAGGATCTCGCGTGCGACGATGTCGGCGATGGCGCTCATGGAACCTGTCCGGATGTGGCGTGCGGTCCCTAACATCGCGGTCCTGCCGAGCCAAGCCGCCGCACTCTCTCGACTGACTTAATGAGATCTGGACAAAGCTGGCCGAACCAGTTCAGCTTCCCTCAACCAAAAGGAGACGGGAGAGAGGATGAGAACGTTCCGGAACACAATCTGTGGTTTTGCTGGCGCAGCGTTCGCCGCGGGCTTGCTCGCGGGCACCGCGTTGGCGCAAAACGCGCCTGCTAATCCGCCCGGCCCCGCCAAGAACGGACCCGGGCTGACCGTTCCAGCGGAACGCGGTTCGGCGCTGCTCGGCCGCCCACCTGGCCCGGAAGCCAACAAGCTGGCGCCCGTCGAGGCACCGCCGCTGCCGACCTCGGCCGCCAACATGCCGCTGGACAAGCTGAAGGTGCCAGCGGGGTTCAAGGTCGAGGTGTTCGCGACCGGTATTCCCGACGCGCGCTCGATGCGAGTGAGCGACAAGGGAACCGTTTTCGTCGGCAATCGCCTGCTCGACAAGGTGTATGCGATCACGCAGGTCGACGGGAAGTCGAAGGTTCAGGTGATCGCCAGCGGGCTGCACCGGCCGAACGGTTTGGCGCTGCATGATGGCAATCTCTATGTGGCCGAGCTGAACAAGATCTGGCGTTTCGACAACATCGAAGCCAATCTCGACCATCCGCCCAAGCCCGTATTGATCTATGACGATCTGCCGTCCGACGAGGCGCACGGCTGGAAGTTCATTGGCATCGGGCCCGACAACAAACTCTACGTGCCGATCGGCGCGCCGGGCAACATCCTCATCCCGCCGCCGACGAACGCGCAAATCCGACGCATGGACCTCGACGGCAAGAACGTCGAGATGGTGGCGACAGGAGTGCGTAACTCGGTCGGGTTCGATTGGAACCCGGTGACCAAGGATTTTTACTTCACCAACAATGGTCGCGACTGGCTGAGCGAGGACATCCCGAACGACACGCTGCACATGGTGCCGGCGAACATGACCAAGGCGCCGAATTTCGGCTATCCCTATTGTCACCAGGGCAATTTCACCGATCCGGAATATGGCTGGGGCAAGAACTGCGCCGACTACGCGCAGCCGGCGGCGCTGCTTGGCGCGCACGTGGCATCGCTGGGCATGCGCTTCTACACGGCTGACAAGTTCGGTCCCGAATACAAGAACGCGATCTTCGTCGCGCTGCATGGCTCGTGGGATCGGACGGTCAAGCTCGGCGGCAGCGTGGACGTGATCAAGTTGCAGGAGGATGGAGCGGTCGCATCGCAGAAGCCGTTCCTCACCGGGTTTCTGCAAAACAACAACTATGTCGGCCGGCCGGTCGACGTGCAGCCGATGCCGGATGGCTCGATCTTGGTATCTGACGATTGGAACGGTGCGATCTGGCGCGTCAGCAAGACGAACTGATCCAAAACTTAGTCTACCGGGCCCGCGCCGAGAGGTGCGGGCCCATCTCTTTTTGAAGGACCAACGTATGCGTGCAGCAATCGTGATCGCCGCATTGTCGCTCACGGCCCCATCGATGGCGCAGGATGTGAGCGGATTTTTGCCGACGTGCCTGGCCTGCCACGGGAAGAACGGGACATCTTCGGTTCCGACCGTGCCTTCGCTTGGCGCGATGCCAGTCAATTACGTGCTGACGCAGCTGTATCTGTTCCGCGAAAAGTTGAGGGTGGCGGATCCGATGAACGCGATGACGGCCGGGTTGACCGACGACGATCTACGCGCGCTGGGCGATGTCTTCAACAAGATGCCGGCGCCGCTTCCGGCAGCCGCGCTGTCCGCTTCAGAGCAGGAGACCGCATCCGCTCTGATATCGCAGTATCATTGCAATTCGTGCCACGGGAGCGATTTGGGCGGCCAGCAAACAATCCCGCGGATCGCGGGCCAGCACGCCGACTATGTGCGTCAGGCCTTGGTCGATTATAAGTCCAACGCGCGCCGGGGCTACAGTCCGGCGATGAACGAAGCGGCCCAGGAAATCAAAGCGGACGAGATCCCGCTGCTGGCCCGATACGTGGCCAGTTTCACGGCACCGAACTGAGCGTGCTGCTGTGCGGAGGTGACCCCTAGAGTATTCCGCTCGGGTGGAATGACCCGATCGGAAGTAATGCTCGCCTAAATGATGGCATGGGCGGCAAAGAGAAGAACAAGCATTCAGACAAGAAGACCCCCGGCAGCCAGGGCGGCGCGAACAGGGTGGCTGTCATGGGCATCATGGAGCGTGACGGCGAGTTGCAGGCGAAGGTGGTGGTGGATACGACAGCGAAGACGCTGCATGCCGAACTGGATGCCAACGTTGCGCCCGGATCGAACGTGATGACCGATGAGCACAAGGGTTATAATGGCATTGGCAAGCGCTTCAGCCATCATACAGTCAACCACTCAAACGGCGAGTACGTGAAGCACTACTTCATCCATACGAACGGGCTGGAAAACGCGTGAAGTTTGTTTAAGCGAAAGGTCTACGGCATCCATCATTTCGTCAGTGGCGAGCACCTCGACCGCTATCTCGCCGAGTTCACCTTCCGACACAATCGGCGCACGATGGGAGAGGGGCTACGTGTTAATGCGCTGCTGGGCCAGGTCGAGGGGCGACTTACATACAAGATGCTGATCGCGTTGTGACAGCCGGGAAGCGTGAACCACCGCTCTCTCTAGATATGGACTTCAGATATGGACTTCCTCGAAGATCTGGAGCGGCTAGCTAGGACCGATCGGTAGAGGTCGAAGAGAGTATAGAGCGAGCGAAGCAGAAAAAGCCGCCGGAGCATGCCCCCGGCGGAAAGTTCAGAACCCTGCTTTGAAGTCGCCAACCTGCAAACGCTAGGCTGACGCTCCAGCTTAAGCGCCTATGCGGTTATCCGCAGCAGCGCCAGTAACCCGACACGCTCTCGCATTGGCCGAAGCGAATGCGAGTGTACGGGTTCACCCAGTGGCAGCATCGAAATGCCGACATGGTGGCCTCCTTTCGGAAGCCCCGCGTGGACAAGCGACCGACTGCATGCTACATCTTCTGTAAGACACGGCTACGCAGTCGGTCTAGCAAGCCCAGTGCCGTCGGAGATCAAGCCCGGCACTGAGTACCTAACACTTTCGGCCCGCCAGGTTGCAGCCCGGCGGGCCGAATCTTAGTCGGCTATCTTCTTCTACTCGGACTCTACTGGCATGGCAAGAGCCACGCCAAAAACGATTCCGTCGCCCACTTCTCTGTGGTAAGCAATCGCTGGCTCATTGGAGGGGGGGCTGAGTATGGCGACATCAAGATTTGTGGAGGCTATGCGCGCTGAAATCGCCAGCCTTGAAGCCGAACTGGCAAGAGATGTCCGCTTCATCAGGCTACGTGAATTGCGCAAACTCACACCTTTATACGGCGATGATAATCACGCAGAAACACCGAAACCGGCCGCCGCTACGGCAATGCCCTCTATCGCGCGAACGCGTCAATCACCTCGGCAGAGTTCGTCAGAGAGAGAGAGCGCGTTGGCATCATCGCGCGAATATATCATTTCGCGCGGTGATGTAGTGCCAACGAGAGATATTTTAGTCCATCTCGCCAAGCTTGAGATTGAGGTTGGTGGATCAAATCCGCTGAACAATCTCAGCGCCATTCTGTCCACGTCTGGTCTGTTTAGAGCCCATGGACGGCAGGGCTGGACGCTGAGGGATGGGACTGAGCCTGTACTGGGGCGGGCTGACTATGAATCGATCGCTTCAGAATTTGTTTCTGATCTCTCGTCTGACGAGATCGAGCATGTCAGCAAACATATAGCGGCTGGGAATGGCGTTCCTAACGAGATTGATGGACGCATGCTCGCAATTTCGCGCAACAGGAATGATGGGCGTGATTTAACCGGTGCGCAGACGAAAGCGCTTAGGGCAATGTTCATAGACGAAATCCGCAAACTCTCTTCACCATCCAACTAGAGCAAGCGGACTTTTAAACTAAGCCGTCTAAACGGCCTTTTCAGGTCACACACGTATATAACTGCCTAAATGGTTGCGGAGAGGAACACTCCCGAGCCGACCGGCTCGGGAGATGATCTAAGATTTGGTTAGGCGGTCGATGGCGACGAGACGTTCGAGGAGTGCCAGCATATCTGCAAGCGGAAGCATGTTAGGGCCGTCGCTTGGCGCGTGATCGGGATCCTGATGGGTCTCGATGAACAATGCGGCCACGCCGACGGCGGTGGCGGCGCGGGCGAGGGTTGGGGCGAATTCGCGCTGACCGCCTGAGGAGGTGCCTTGTCCGCCGGGCTGCTGGACGGAGTGGGTGACGTCGAAGATGACGGGATAGCCGGTGCGGGCCATGATCGGCAGGGCGCGGAAGTCGCTGACCAGGGTGTTGTAGCCGAAGCTGGCGCCGCGTTCGGTCAGCAGGATGCGCTCGTTGCCGGTGGCGGCGATCTTGGCGGCGACGTTCTGCATGTCCCAGGGTGCCAGGAACTGACCCTTCTTGACGTTGATGGCAGCCCCTGTCTCGCCGGCAGCGACCAGCAGGTCGGTCTGGCGGCAGAGGAAGGCCGGGATCTGCAGCACGTCGACGGCGTCCGCGGCCGGGGCGCACTGCTCCGGGCCGTGGACGTCGGTCAGCACCGGGAGCGCGAATTTCTCACGAACGGCGGCCAGGATGGCGAGGCCTTTGTCCATACCGACGCCGCGGGCGGCGCTGGCGCTGGTGCGGTTGGCCTTATCGAAGCTGCTCTTGTAGATCAGGCCGATGCCGGCGCGGATCGCGATCGCCTGGATCGCCTCGGCCATCTCGAACGCGTGCGCCTCGCTCTCGATCTGGCAGGGGCCGGCGATCAGCACGAAGGGTAGGTCGTTGCCGATCGACAGCGGGCCGATTTGAACGACTTTAGACAAGTCGAGCCTGCTTCACGGTGGCCGTGATGAAGCCGGCGAACAGCGGATGCGGCGCCAGCGGCTTGGATTTCAGCTCCGGGTGGTATTGCACGCCGACGAACCACGGGTGGCCGGGCAGCTCGACCGTCTCGGGCAACACGCCGTCCGGCGACATGCCGGCGAAGCGCAGCCCGGTGGCTTCCAGCGCCGTGCGGTAGTTCACGTTGACCTCGTAGCGGTGGCGGTGGCGTTCCTGGATCTCGGTGGCGCCGTAGATCCCGGCGATCAGCGAATCGGGCGCGAGCAGGGCGGGATAGGCGCCGAGCCGCATGGTGCCGCCGAGGGCGCCGCCCTCTTCGCGCGTCTCGACCGTGTTGCCGCGGGACCACTCGGTCAGCAGGCCGACCACCCGGTCGCCGCAGGGGCCGAACTCGGTGCTGGACGCGCCGGCCATCCCGGCCATGTTGCGGGCGCACTCGATGACCGCCATCTGCATGCCGAAGCAGATGCCGAGGAACGGGATACGGCGCTCGCGGGCGAAGCGGACGGCGGCGATCATGCCCGGCGTGCCGCGCTCGCCGAAGCCGCCGGGGACGAGGATGCCGTGGCACTCCTCGAGCCGGCTGACCGCGTCGGGATGCTCGAACACCTGGCTGTCGACCCAATCCAGCTCGACGCGGACCCGGTTGGCGACGCCGCCATGGGTGAGCGCCTCGGCCAGGCTCTTATAGGAGTCGAGCAGGCTGGTGTATTTGCCGACCACGGCGATGCGCACGGTGCCTTCGGGGGAGCGCACGATGTCGACGATGCGCTGCCAGGGCGACAGGTCCGGCGTGGTCTCGAACGGCAGGCCGAAATGGCGCAGCACTTCGCGGTCCATGCCCTCCTCGTGATACGAGATCGGCACGGCATAGATCGTGTCGACGTCGAGTGCCGCGATGACCGCCTGCTGCCGCACGTTGCAGAAATTGGCGATCTTGCGCCGCTCGCCCTCGGGGATCTGCCGGTCGCAGCGGCAGAGCAGCATCTGCGGCTGGATGCCGGCGTTCTGCAGCTCCTTGACCGAGTGCTGGGTGGGCTTGGTCTTCAGCTCGCCCGCGCTCGGGATATAGGGCACGAGCGTGAGGTGAATGAACATGGTTCGCGACGGGCCGAGCTCGTTGCCGAGCTGGCGGATGGCTTCCAGGAAGGGCAGGCTCTCGATGTCGCCGACCGTGCCGCCGATCTCGATCAAGGCGAAATCGACGTCGTCGAGCTCGCGGGTGATGGCTTCCTTGAGCGCGTCGGTGATGTGCGGGATCACCTGGACGGTGGCGCCGAGATAGTCGCCGCGGCGCTCGCGGGCGATCACGTCGGAGTAGATCCGCCCGGTGGTGGCGTTGTCGAGCTGGCTGGCGTGCACGCCGGTGAAGCGTTCGTAGTGGCCGAGGTCGAGGTCGGTCTCGGCGCCGTCGTCGGTGACGAACACCTCGCCGTGCTGGGTCGGGCTCATGGTCCCGGGGTCGACGTTGAGATACGGGTCCAGCTTGCGCAGCCGGACCGAATAACCACGGGCCTGGAGCAACGCTCCGAGGGCGGCCGAGGCGACACCTTTGCCAAGCGAGGAGACCACGCCGCCGGTGATGAAGACAAACCGCGTCATGGGAGGTCGAGTTAGCAACCCTGCCCGAGTCCCGTAACCCCGCTTGTTGCAGGGCTCGCCCGCGGTTTAGCCCTTTGTCGGAACCTGCGGGCCGGACGGGGTGATCGGGGTCGAGGGCGTGACCGAGGGCAGCGCCGGGGAGGGCGCGCCGGCCGCGGGCAGCGGCGGCGGGTTGTCGAGCAGCGAACGGCCGCCGCCAACCGTGCCGCGGTTGAGCAGCGCAAGGGTGAGCGAGAGCACGAAGAAGGCGGTGCCGAGGATCGCGGTGGTGCGGGTCAGCAGGTTGGTGGTGCCGCGCCCGGTCATGAAGCCGCCCATGCTCTGCGACGTGCCGATCCCCAGCCCGCCGCCTTCAGACCGCTGGATCAGCACGACCCCGATCAGCGCGAAGGTCACGAACAGATGGATGAGCAGCAGGACGGTGGTCATGGCGGTTATCTAGCCTCGATACGGGCCGGGGTCTATCGGCCGGTCAGGATGCGCTCGACCAATTGCTTCACCGTCGGGACGAAGCCGTTGGAGTAGAACGGATCGCTGGCGAAGCGGTAGGCGTTATGGCCGCTGAACATCAGCTGGTGCTCGATGGCTTCGGCCGTCTGGTCGTCGCGGCGGACCTCCTGCAGCGTCTTCTGGATGCAGAAGCTGCGCGGGTCGGCCTTCTTGCCATTGTCGAAGTCGGGGCCATGCTGGCTCCAATTGCTGAACCGGCAAACGCTGAGGCAGCCCATGCAGGCTACCTGGTCGGCGGTCACCTGCGCGGCACGCTCGGGCGTGACGAAGATCAGCGTCGAATCCGGCGTGCGCATCGCTTCGGTGAACCCGGCGGAGATCCACCCCTCGGCGTGGAACAAATCCTGCGGCGTGAGATAGACCGGGCGCTTGCGCGGGCCGATGCCGAGCACGGCGGTGTGTTCGCCGATCGGCTCGGCGGTGTAGGCGACCTGGTGCTCGCCGCGCTCGCGCAGCTCCTGGATGAAGCCGTTGTTGACGGCGCTGGAGTAGAACCCGGTCGGGCTGAACTTGTTAAGGAAGACGTCGCCCTCCTGCAAGGTCAGCAGCCGCCGCTTCCACGCATCGCTGATCGGGCTCTCCTGGGTCAGCAGAGGCCTGGTGCCGAACTGGAAGGCGATCGGCCCCAGCTCCTTGTTGTCGATCCAGTCCTGCCACTCCTCGAGCCACCAGACGCCGCCGGCCATGATGATCGGCACCTGGTCGAGGCCGAAGGTGCGCATCATCTGGCGCAGCGCGAGCACGCGGGGGAAGGGGTCCTCGGGCTTGTTCGGGTCCTCGCCGTTGGATAGGCCGTTATGGCCGCCGGCCAGCCACGGGTCCTCGTAGACCACGCCGCCCAGTAGCGAGGCGGCCTTGGAATAGGCGCGCTTCCACAAGGCGTTGAAGGCGCGCGAGGAGGAGACGATCGGGTAGTAGTGGACGCCGAACTTGGCGGCGATGTCGGACAGGCGATACGGCATGCCGGCGCCGCAGGTCAGGCCGTGGATCAGTCCCTTGGCGCCCTCGAGCACGCCACTGATGACGCGCTCGGCCCCGCCCATCTCCCACAGGATGTTGGCGTGGATGCGGCCGCGCCCGCCGCTGATCTCCCAGGCGCGCTTTGCCTGGGCGATGCCGCCCTCGATGCCGAACTGGATCAGCTCGTCGTGCCGCTCGCGCCGGGTGCGGCCGCGATAGACCTGATCGAGCGGGTTGCCGTCGGCGTCGTAGTAGTCGGCGTTGACGGCGCTGAACGTGCCGGCGCCGCCGGTCCCGGCCCAATGGCCCGAGGAGACGCCGGTCGACACGCCGATGCCCTTGCCGCCCTCGACGAGGGGAAGCACGTCGACCCCGCCCATGCGGATTTCGTTGAGCAAGTTCATCGCCGCGTCGATCCCAATGTCACCGCCGTGTAACTAAATGCGGCCGGGCCTGGTTAAAAGGCCCGGCCGGCCTGCCGCAAAAACTTATTCTGCGGCGTCGCTGCGCTCGTTACCGTCCGACCGCTCCCGTCGCTCGCCCCGATCGCGGCGGGGTTCGCCGCCATCGGTCTTCTCGCGGTCGCTACGGCCGGGCTTGGCGCCGACCTGCTCGGTAATGTCGGCGCCGGTCGCCTGGTCGACGATGCGCATCGACAGCTTGACCTTGCCGCGGTCGTCGAAGCCGAGGACCTTGACCTTCACCTGGTCGCCTTCCTTGACGACGTCGGTGGTCTTGTTGACGCGGGCCTGCTGTAGCTCGCTGATGTGCACGAGCCCGTCCTTGGCGCCGAGGAAGTTCACGAACGCGCCGAACTCGGCGGTCTTGACCACCTTGCCGTTGTAGATCGCGCCGATCTCGGGCTCGGCCACGATGCCGCGGATCATGTCGATCGCCTTCTGGCTGGCCTCTTCGGTGGTGGCGGCGATCTTGATGGTGCCGTCGTCCTCAATGTCGATCTTGGCGCCGCTCTCGGCCACGATCTCGCGGATGACCTTGCCGCCGGTGCCGATCACGTCCCGAATCTTCTCCTTCGGCACCGTGATGATCGTGATTCTCGGCGCGGTGGCGGCGACATCGGTGCGGGCGCCGGTCAGCGCCTTGGCCATCTCGCCGAGGATGTGCAGCCGGCCGTCGCGGGCTTGCTCGAGGGCGATCTTCATGATCTCGGGCGTGATGGACGTGATCTTGATGTCCATCTGCAGCGAGGTGATGCCCTGCTCGGTGCCGGCGACCTTGAAGTCCATGTCGCCGAGGTGGTCCTCGTCGCCGAGGATGTCGGACAGCACGGCGAAGCCGCGGTCTTCCTTGATCAGGCCCATGGCGATGCCGGCCACGGGTCGGCCGAGCTTCACGCCGGCGTCCATCAGCGCCAGGCTGGTGCCGCAGACGGTCGCCATGCTGGAGCTGCCGTTGCTCTCGGTGATCTCGCCGACCACGCGCATCGTGTAGGGGAACACTTCCTTGGTCGGCAGCACCGGGCGGATGGCGCGGTAGGCGAGCTTGCCGTGGCCGATCTCGCGGCGGCCGGGGCTGCCCATGCGACCGGCTTCACCGACCGAGTAGGGAGGGAAGTTGTAATGCAGCATGAAGTGTTCGCGACGCTCGCCCTCGAGCGCGTCGATCACCTGCTCGTCCTGGCCGGTGCCCAGCGTGGCGACGCAGAGCGCCTGCGTCTCGCCGCGGGTGAACAGGGCCGAGCCGTGCGCGCGCGGCAGGATGCCGACCTCGGCGACGATCGGGCGGACCGTCTTGGTGTCGCGGCCGTCGATGCGCAGGCCGGTGTCGAGGATCGCGTTGCGGACCACGTCGGCTTCGGCGTTCTTGAGCAGCGGCTTGGCGGCGTCGGCGTTGAGGCCCTCGGCGGTGAGCGCCTCGGTGACCCGCTTCTTGGCGGCGCCGACCAGCTCGTGGCGGGCCTCCTTCTTGGGCTCCTTGTAGGCTTCGGCCAGCGAGGCATGCGCCAGCTCCTTGACGCGGGCCTCGAGCGCGGCCTGCTCGGCGCCGGGCTCGGCCAGCGTCCAGGGCTCCTTGGCGGCGTGCTCGGCCAGCTCGATGATCGCCTGGATCACCGGCTTCATATGCTCGTGGCCGAAGTTGACGGCGCCGAGCATGACCTCCTCGGTCAGCTCGGAGGCCTCGCTCTCGACCATCAGCACGCCTTCGGTGGTGCCGGCGACGACGAGTTCGAGCTTGCTGCCTTCCCGCTGTGAGCGGGTCGGGTTGAGCGCGTACTGGCCGTCGATATAGCCGACGCGGGCGGCGGCGACCGGGCCGAAGAACGGGATGCCGGAGAGGGTCAGGGCGGCCGAGCAGCCGATCATGGCGACGACGTCGGCGTCGTTCTCCATGTCATGGCTGAGCACGGTGGCGACCACCTGGACCTCGTTGCGGAAGCCCTCGGGGAACAGCGGGCGGATCGGGCGGTCGATCAGGCGGCTGGTCAGCACCTCGTATTCCGAGGGGCGGCCTTCGCGTTTGAAGAAGCCGCCGGGGATCTTGCCGGCCGCGAAAGCCTTTTCCTGGTAGTTGATGGTCAGCGGGAAGAAGTCCTGGCCGGGCTTGGTGGTGCGCACGCCGACGGCGGTGCAGAGCACGATGGTGTCGCCGTAGCTGGCGAGCACGGCGCCGTCGGCCTGGCGGGCGATCTTGCCGGTTTCGAGCACGAGCTTGCGCCCGCCCCAGTCGAGTTCCTTGCGGAAGTAGTTGAACATCGGTGGTTCCATCCTTGTAAAGCCGGACGGTTCCTGAGTGCGGGTGAAGTGCGGCGTCTCGGGCAACATGGCCGCGGACTGCGAAAAATTGGGCAGTCCCGCCAGGTAACCGAAGGCGCCGTCGCGCGATCCCGCTCAGCGGATCCGAACCGGCCGTGACCCGGCGCCGGAAGTGGCGCCGAGGTATTTTGACTTAGCGGCGAAGACCCAGGCGACCGATCAGGGTCTGGTAACGGGTGCGGTCCTTCTTGCTCACGTAGTCGAGCAGGCGGCGGCGGCGGCCGACGAGCATCAGCAGGCCGCGGCGGCTGTGAAAGTCCTTCGCGTGGGTCTTGAGGTGCTCGGTGAGGTTGTTGATCCGCTCCGTCAGGAGGGCAACCTGGACTTCGGGGCTGCCGGTATCGGCGGCGCCCTGGGCATACTCGGAAACGAGCGTCGTGCGACGCTCCGCGGTAATCGACATCATCATGCTCCGTCGGATCGGGTTAAAGGAGGCGTTGGGGCTTGAGCCAGCCGTCTTCGAGGCGGCACAAACCGATCACGCGCTCTCCCGCCATGGCTCGAGCGAGGCCACCATCGGGCCGCGCCGTCGCCGGGATGCGGCCCATCAAATCGATCAGGCTAATCGCCTGGCCATTCGATAGGCCGAACGCCTCCGCTTCGGTCAAGGCCAGCGCCGGGATGTCGGCCAGCGCGGTCGCGACCGGAAGGAGGAGGTCCGGGGAAGCGCGCGTCATATCCTCCGCCGGGTTGCAATTGTCCAGTGGAATCGAGTGCGCCTCGGTGAACGGGCCGACCCGCAGGCGGCGCAGGGCGGCAATATGGCCCAGCGTGCCGCAGGCCTGAGCCAGGTCGCGGGCCAGGCTGCGCATGTAGACGCCTTTGCCGGACTGCACTTCGAATATCGCCTGATCGGCGTCGATCCGCTCGATCAGCTCGAACCGGTCGACCCGCGCCAGCCGCGGCGGCAGGTCCGGCGGGCGGCCCTCGCGGGCCATGTCGTAGGCACGCTCGCCGGCGACCTTGATGGCCGAGTAGATCGGCGGAACCTGCATGATGTCGCCGATGAAGCGGGGCAGGGCGTGGCGGAGGGCGTCGTCGGTCGGGCGCACGGGGGACGAGGCGATGGTCTGCCCGTCCGCGTCGTCGGTGTCGCGCGCGTCGCCGAGGCGGAGCGTGAAGCGATAGACCTTGGTGCCGTCCATGACATAGGGCACGGTCTTGGTCGCATGCCCGAAGGCAATCGGCAGCACGCCGGTGGCCAGCGGGTCGAGCGTGCCGCCATGCCCGGCCTTCTGCGCGTCGAACCCGCGCTTGACGCGGTTGACCACGTCGGTGCTGGTCATCCCCGGCGGCTTATCAATGATCAACCACCCGTCGAGCGGGCGGCCACGTCGTTTACGCATCTGAATTCCATGAAAGTAGGCGCCTATCGGGGCGCCCGTCCGTCAAGTCAGGCGCCGGTATAGACGCGCCGTTCCGAAAAGCTAGCCGCTAAACGATCCCGCCGACCGCCAGCACCCGCGCCATCCGCGCGCACGCATCGTCGGGGTCGCGCAGCAGCCCGGCCGCGTCCGCTAGGCGGAACAGCTCGGCCAGATGCGGCAGCGCGCGGGCCGATTGCTGGCCGCCGACCATGGTGAAATGCGACTGGTGGCCGTTCAGATAGGCCAGGAACACCACGCCGGTCTTGTAGAGCGGGGTGGGCGCGCGGAACAGGTGGCGCGCGAGCGGCAGGGTCGGGCGCAGCACGGCGTGGTAGGCGTCGAGATCGTCGCGCTGCAAACAGGCCAGCGCCGCC
>JAABUL010004225.1_pt1 | contig 19575 bp, 14 predicted proteins | sample 5559151 | NCBI WGS metagenome assembly JAABUL01 (sample SAMN10711876, study PRJNA513368) | rock metagenome | isolation source: Antarctica rocks | place: Antarctica: Victoria Land, Pudding Butte sud | reverse complement strand
CCGCTCCCGCGGCTGGCGCGTAGGTACGGGCCGTATAGAGGCGCAGCAGGGTCGCCAGCGTCGCGCGCAACTCCGCGCGCGGCGCCACCAGGTCGATCATCCCGTGGGCCAGCATGAACTCGGACGTGTTGACGTCGGCCGGCAGCTTCTGCTTGGTGGCCTGCTCGATCACCCGCGGGCCGGCGAAGCCGATAAATGCTCCGGGTTCGGCAATGTTGACGTCGCCGAGCAAGGCATAGCTTGCCGGCACACCGCCGACGGTGGGGTCGGTCAGAAGAGACATATAAAATAGGTGGCGTTTCTTGAAGCGGTCAAGCGCGGCCACGGTCTTGGCCATCTGCATCAGGGCGTAGACACCCTCGTGCTGACGCGCCCCCCCACTGGCCGACACGATTAGCAGCGGGCGCTCGGTATCCGCCGCGAGATCGATCGCACGCGCGATCTTCTCACCGACGGCCACGCCCATAGAACCGCCGATGAAGCTAAAGTTATGTACGGCCACGACGAGCGGCTGGCCGTCGAGGGCGCCGGTTCCGTAGATCAGCGCCTCGGTCGTGCCGGCCTTACGCGCCTCGTCTTCCAACTTGGCCGCGTACTTCTGCTCACCCGCGACAAAGCGCAGCGGGTCGGCCGAGCACAGCCCGCGGTCGCGCTCCTCAAAAGAGCCCTCGTCAAGGAGCAGGGCCACGCGCTCGTAGGGGGAGAGCCGGAAGTGGTACTTACACTTGCTACAGACCTTGAAGTTGTCTTCGTACTCTTTAGCGTAGAGCAACTCGTGGCAGCGCGGGCACGAGATCCACAGATTATCGGGCACGCGGCGGTTAGCGTCGTTGGCGCGCTCAGGGAGGGGTAAGTACTTGGGCCGGCGGCGAAAGATTTTTTCCACGCGTATCGCAGTCTCATAAATGTCCGTTGTCAATCAACTCACACTATATCACTCGCTTCCATTCGGCGGCAAACAGCGATGGTCGGAAGTCGGAAGTCGGAAGTCGGAAGTCATTAGTAAATATGAGGAGCAATAGAGTAGACATGCGTGAAGTTGGACCTACCGCCCCTGACCTTTGGCGCTTACTATCGACTTCCGACTTCCGACTGAGAGCTGTCAGACGTAAAACATCTGAGACGCCTGCGCGTCGAGTTCCTCTTCGCGCCGCGCCAGATCGGCGATGGTGACCGCGCCGAACAACTCGCTGAGGAGCGCTTGCGCGCGTCCGACGAGTTCGGAGATCGCCCCGGCCTCAGGGTTCGTCTCGCCGTCGCCATCCTGACCCAGCGGCTCGAGAATAGCGCCCTCCAGTGTCTCGACGACTTCCAGCACGGTGATGGTATCGGCGCGCCGGGCCAGCATGCAACCGCCCAACGCGCCGCGGTGGCTGTGCACCATCCCCGCGTTGCGCAGTGCCGTGATCTGCTGCTCGAGGAAGCGCTCAGGGATATGCTGGCGCGCCGCGATATCGCGCGTGGTCAAACGGCCCCCACCGCGATCCTGCTGTATGGACATGGCGATCAGCGCCAGCAAACCGTATTCAGTTTTCTTGGAGAATCGCAATCGAACACCTCATCTTCGCACATCAACGGCCGTGCGCTCCGCGACAATGTACTGACTCCATAGTCCGTATAGCACGTATAGCACGATTGATGGTTTTACGACAATGGCCGCGACTGCCTCTTCAATGAAGAGGCAGTCGCGGCCACTTGGTCCGACACGCTACAATAGTAGACAGATTATCGCTCATCACTCGCCACTCGCCACTTATAGTTAGTTAAAGGAGACGCCCATGAAGCTTGCCGATCGCGCCCGGCGCATCGCCCCGTCCGCCACGATGGCCGCGGCCGCCAAGGCCAAAGAGTTGCAGCGCGCCGGTATCCCCGTGATCGCTTTCGATGCGGGGGAACCGGATTTCGCGACGCCGGCGGAGGTCAAAGCAGCGGGGATCGACGCGATCTCGGCCAACTTTACCAAATACACGCCCGTTGGCGGCATCCCCGAGTTACGCGAGGCGATCGCGGCACGGCTGCGCGCCGATGAAGGTCTGGACTACGCGCCCGACGCCATCATCGTCGGCAACGGCGCCAAAGAAATATGCTTCAGCCTCTGCCAGTTGCTGCTACAAGAGGGCGACGAGGCGATCATCCCCGCGCCCTATTGGGTGAGCTACGTCGAGCAGGTGCGGCTAGCCGGCGCGGAAGCGGTCATCGTCGATACGACGGAGGAGAGCGGCTTCAAGCTTAGCCCGGCGCGCCTTGAGGAGGCCATCACCGCGCGCACACGTCTGCTTTTCCTCAACTCACCCTGTAACCCGACCGGCGTCGTGTACAGCGAAGAGGAGTTGCGTGGACTCGGCGCGGTGCTGGAGCGTCACCCCGACGTGACACTGCTGACCGACGAGATCTATAAGAAAATCGCCTACGGGCCGGCCCATCGCGCGCCGAGCGCCGCGGCCGTGCTGTGCCACCTATCCGACCAGGTCGTGCTCGTCGACGGCGCCTCCAAGGCCTACGCCATGACCGGCTGGCGCGTCGGGTTCGCGGCGGGACCACGGGCCTTGATCAAGGCCATGCGCGACCTGCAGAGCCACAGCACCTCGGGGACCGCCTCTATTTCACAGAAGGCCGCGGCCGTGGCGTTCACCATGGATCAAGGTGAGATCGAGCGCATGCGAGGGGAGTTCGAGCGCCGCCGTGACGCGGTGGTAGCCGGGCTCAATGGCATACCGGGTATCCGTTGCACGACGCCGGACGGGGCCTTCTACGCCTTCCCCAACGTACGGGGAGCGCTGGGGCAATCCTACCGGGGCCGTCGCGTCGAGACCGCGCTCGACCTCGTGGACTACCTGCTGGAGGAGGCGCACATCTCGGTCGTGCCGGGCGAGGCGTTCGGCGCGCCCGGTTACCTGCGCTTCTCCTATGCGACGAGCATGGCGCGGATCGAGGAAGGGTTGCGGCGCATGGGGGCGGCGCTGGCGGTGCGAGAGGCTGTCGCCGCCAACTAACGTCCTCTCCTTCGTTCAAGGCGTGCCGTAGGGAGCAAGCGTCGTGACGGCGGGATGCGCGATGACACCCCAGACATAGAGGCGTCCCTCCGCGTCGCTATGTATCCGCAAGTGCGGCAGCGGATGGCGCGCGACCCCATCCAGCACCGTGCCGTCGGGCTTATACTGTGCGCCGTGACAGGGGCACAGGAACGTGCCGGCGCTGTCGAGCCACGAGATGAGGCAACCCATGTGCGTGCAGGCGGCGGAGAGAGCGTACAGGGGCCTGCCGCCTCCGGGGTTGACTACGAAGCCCTCGACCGCGCCGACCCTGAAGCGCACGGCCTGCCCCGGCGCGACATCGGCGACGCGGTGGCCTGTAGCGAGCCACTGGCCGCGGTCCCCCGGTACCAGCGGAGTGTCGTATGGCTCGGCCGACCCCTGCCGGTACCCGTCGCGCTTGCCCTTGTCATACGCCGCGGCGGCGCCGCCCGCGGCCCCCACGCCGGCGCCGGCGGCCAAGCCGGCCGCCGTGGCGGCGATACGCCCGATCAGCCGGCGTCGCGAGAGGTCGGGAGCCGACGCGGCGGGCTTCGCCCGCTCCGGCGCGGGCTCCTGTCCCTGCCGCGCCGCGGAGAGCCGCGCCCCCAGGCGCTCCACGAAGACATCATCAGGCTGGCCATGCGCGAAGTTCGCTCTTTTGAGCAAGGCGGCAACCTCGGCCAATTCAGCGTCCTCGGGCGTGAGCGCCGCGCGGTCGCGCGGATCGCGCTCGGCCGCCAGGTCGTCGAGCACGCGGTTGAGGCGCTCCACATCATCGCTCATCGCGCGTCTCCTCTCGCAGTTCGGCGGCGCGCTTGAGCGCGCGATGCTGCAATACCTTGACATTGCCTTCGCTCACGCCCATACGCCGGGCCGTCTCGGCCACACTCAACCCTTCCAGCAAACGACAGGCCAGGACAGTACTATAGTTCTCGGGTAACTGTTCCAGCAGGGCGGCCGCGCGCGCCGTCGTCTCAGCCTCGTGCGCGGCGCCCGCGGGTGGGACAGGCGTCCGCGTCAGGCGCGCCTCGTCCAGCGCGATCACCCGCGCGCCGGCCCCGGCTCGCCAATAGTCGGTCACGGCATTGCGCGCCACACGGTAGAGCCAGGCCACGATGCTGCGCTCCTCACGCGACGGGTCGAGGTGAGTTAGCGCCTTGACGAACACCTCACTGGTCAGGTCCTCGGCCGCCTCGCGATTGCCGACCTTGCCATAGATAAACAGGTAGAGGGGCCGCACGTGCGCGCGGTACAGCGCATCGGCGTCCAGGCTGTCTGTTCCCATGCCAGGCCCCGTACCTGTTGTGACTTTAGGCTGCCATAACATCGCGTCCCGCTCCCGCAACTCAGGGCCATATAGTTCTCGCGGCGCCGGCCCTCACCCCCACCCCATGCGGATTGGTCTCTCTCCGCTGCGCTCCGACAGCCCAACCGGCTCTCCCTGACGCGGGAGAGGGGGGCCGCCTGTCGTGTGCCGCCCGTCGCCCCGCGACTTCCGACTTACATCATCTTAATGATAGGGCAATTGAGCACCGTACCCGTCATCGTAAGCGTCAGCTTACCGCTCTTAGCCAGGCCCTTGATCTGGTCGTCCTTACCCAGGGCCACGGCCTGACTCGGGTCCTTCCAAGTGACCCGGACCTCCTGCCACAATGGCGTGTAATCCGCCGCGCCGGGGGTCGAGCCAAAGACCGCGCCGCGACTCGCGTAGCGGCCATTCGTCACCAGGTAGATCTCACTGGTCGTAGCCAGGGACTTGGCGAGGTTGGGCGCATAGTTAATGTGGTCACGCGCGGCCTCGTCCTTATTCGACGTGTCCGTGGAAAGGTAGAGCAGCTTGTGGCCGTCGTAGTAACCCGTGAAGTCCATCATCGACGCCGTGGTCATGGAACCCATCAAGCCCATCCCGGTCCCGGAACCGCCCGACCCAGTCCCGGCGCCGCTGGAACCGTGGCTCGACACGATAAGCGTGGCGCTCATCGTGGGGTGTATCGCGCAGTGGTAGGTATACGTGCCGGGTTTAGTGAGAGTGAGCGAGAAGGTCTTGCCTGTAGCGACATCGCCCGAATCGGTCCAGGCGCCCGTATCGCTGGTGACAGTATGCGACACGCTGTCTTTATTGGTCCACACGACCGTCGTGCCGGGCGCCACGGTGAGGGTCTGGGGGCTAAACGCGAAATTCTGAATAGCCACCTGGACAACCGTTCGCGCCGGATGCGCGGGAGCGGCGGCGCGGGCCTGCAAGACCGATCCAAACAAAAGCAGTGGCGCGGCCACAACGGCGAGCGTGGCGAGACGAGTATAGCGCATCGTGTGATCCTCCTACCTCTAACCGTGAACCATTGGCGGTTTCATCAGGTATATACGGAGGCGGTTACACACGGTCGCCTATAAAAAAGGCGGCACCATGAATGGCGCCGCCGATGGTGGAGATGGGGGCGAATCGAACGCCCCGTCCAAGAGCACAAAACAAGACACGTCTACAGGTATATCCGGCACTTTAATGTCGGGTCCGCGTCCTCTACCGGCGAAGTCCGCTGACCCCTGTCCTAATAGTCTTAGGCGCGCCCCATAGGGGTCAGGCGCGCGGCATCCCGGCTAAATGACACCCGGAACCCGACCCGTCGGGACGGGGTCGGTCGGATGTACGCGGCTAATTAAGCGGCGTAAGCGAGTTCGTTGTTGCCAGTTAAGGCGTTGCCACCGGATTTACGAGGGTGATGGCGTCCTCGACCTGCGATGCCCTGCTACATACCCCTGTCGAAACCTAACATCCCCATGAAGTGAGGCTCCCTCAGTATACCATAAAGTCGGAGGTCGGAAGTGAAAGTCGGAAGTAATCGTGGCTTTGCCGTTAGTTGGCCGCAGCGAGTGACATGAGTTCGCTGCCCCGGCGCCTTCGCTAGCCGCGCTCACTTCCGACTTCCGACTACCCCCGCCGCCGGTCGGCCAACACCCGCTCGATCTCGCGCTTGGCGTCGCGGGTGGCCATCGCGTCGCGCTTGTCGTACTCTTTCTTACCGCGCGCGACGCCGATCTCGATCTTGGCACGGTTGTGCCTGATATAGATACGCAGCGGGACCAGCGTATAGCCGGGACGCTTGACGATGCTGGCGAGTTGGTTGATCTGCCGCCGATGCAGCAGCAGTTTGCGGCGGCGCATCGGCTCGTGGTTGAAGCGGTTGCCGCCCTCGTAGGGGGAGATATGCGCGTTCCACAGCCAAGCCTCGCCGCCGTCGATGCGCGCGTACGCCTCGCGCAGGTTGGCATGTCCGGCGCGCAGCGACTTGATCTCGGTCCCCGTCAGCGCCATGCCGGCCTCGTAGCGATCCTCGATGAAGTAGTCGTACCCCGCGCGGCGGTTCACCACCAGCGTGCCATCGCCGCCCTCGTCCTTTTTCTCTTTGGTCGTGTTCTTTGTCTTAGCCATCACAGGGGCCGCTAGCCTAAAGGTCCGGCAAAGGCTGCCGCGAGAATGAGGGTAAAGCCTGGGATAACGTCCTCTCCGTCGAGCACATCACCAGCACTGGCGCGTAGTGTTGTCGAGGGGTACATGTCTTGATAACGGGGCCGCACATCCAAGGGGCGCCAGATATCGACCTCCTGACGATCGGGCCACAGGACCCATACCAGGCGTGTGCCGCCGCGCACGTACCGTTGTGCCTTAGCCGCCATGTCGGTCGCGGTCTGGTCGGGAGAGGCAACCTCGGCGGCAAGATCGGGGGCAAAAGGGAGAGGCTTGCTCTGATCGGACACGCGGTCCAGACGCTCTGCACAATAATATCCGGCATCGGGGATAAGGCCTGTCTCAGCGCCGGGGAACTTGTACACACCATCGGCGGGCGTGGCGACGCCCAGGCGGCGCGGGAGCACAAAGGCGCGCAGTGCGGCATACATGTTCCCGCCAATGACCGTTGCCCGCCCCCCACTACCGGCCATGCGGAGCAACACCCCATCCACAAGCTCGTAGATATATCCGTCGTCGGGTAAGGCTAGCATATCCTCGATGGTCAGGGGATAGGGCGCGTCGGGCACGAGCTCGGCCCACGGCGCTATTGAGTCTGAGGGGGTGGCGCGTAGTGCGGTCATGGGTATCGTGTCCTTCGTTCAGCGGTCGCGGTCAATCGCCTTCTTTTTTCACCTAGTATACCGGGTTAAGCAGTAACGATGGGGTTCCGGTGGGGTCTGCTGAGATAGATGAAAGATCTTCGCCCCTGTCCACACCCGGTGGCTCCCGTGCTGTGCGTGTGGCGGGGGTCTGGGGAGAGGCCTCTCCCCAGGCTCCCCTGGAGGCGCGCTGGACCGCCGGCCGCAGTCGAGGGGCCAGTCAGCCATGGGCGGGGGCGAGGAAAAAAGGGCCGGCCGCGTGGGGTGCGCGAAAAGTGGCGCGCACCCGCCGCGCACAGGGGATTTGCCGAACCTGCCGGGCATCGTGTACTATGGACAGCAGCCCATAGTACTACTGGCGACCGCCAAAAGTACTAGTCACAGCAGCCCATAGGACGGCACGCTCCCCAAACGCTCGTGTAGTGACTCAGCTTGAGGACGGCGACGAGTATGGACAAGGAGGTAGGTAGGATACGAGGCTACTTTGGATCGATGATGGCGTGAGGAATGTCCCTCTCACCCTGTAAAGCCGATCCGATCCCACTAGACATAGACGTCACGGATGCACTTGGTCACGTCGGTACAAGAAAATAGGAGTCTACGTTGCGACAATCCACCATCTGGCGCACTCTCCTCGCTTCCACCGTTGCTCTCTCCCTCGCGGCGCAGGCCGCTGCCAGGCCCAATACCGGCCATGCCGACACCAGCAGCAGCGCCGCTGCCGGCGGCACGCCCGTTTCCTCGCGCATCCATGCCGGCGGCCTCTCTCCGGCTGAGGTGCAACGCCTGGCCCAAAACGCGAACCAGCGCGTCGTGGTTATCCTCCGCGATCAACACCCCAACCTACCTCCCCGCGGCGCCTTGCGCGCGGCGCGCACACAGGCCATCTCAAACGATCAGAGTTCCATCGTGGCCGAGTTACAGCAGGTACATGCTCCGCGGCTGCACGCCTTTCACCTGATCAATGTAGTCGCTGCGACCGTCTCCTCCGCCGAAGAGGCGCGCCTCAAGGCTGATCCCGCCGTCCAGGCCGTCGTGCCGGACCGCGTGATAGCGCTCCCCAAGCAACCGGCCCCGCCCGCGGCGCCGTCGACCATCCAACCGACCTCAGTGTTGAGTAACTGTACCTTCAACCCGATCCTGGAACCCGAGGCGCTCCAGCTCACCAACACGGCCTTCAAAGATCCGTCCATCCCCCAGGCGCAGAGTGTTGTCTCCGGGACCGGCGTTACCGTGGCCTTCATCGCCGAAGGTCTCGACATCAATAACCCTGACTTCATCCGCCCCGATGGCTCACACGTCTTTGTAGACTACAAAGACTTCAGCGGTGACGGCACGAACGCGCCGACAGGCGGCGGTGAGGCTTTCGGCGACGCCTCATCCATCGCGGCGCAGGGCAACGAAACGTACAACGTCAACGATTTCGTCAACAGCGCGCACCGGCGCTCCGACGCCTGCCCGCAGATCAAGATCCTGGGCATGGCGCCCGGCGCCTCGTTGATCGACCTGAAAGTGTTCGGCGCCACCATCCCCGCGTACGACTCTGTCATCGCGCAGGCCGTCGAGTACGCTGTCGATCACGGCGTCAACGTGCTCAGCGAGTCGCTCGGCTCCAACGTTTATCCCGACAACAACAACGACCCCTTCACGCTGGCTAACGACGCCGCGGTCGCCGCAGGCGTAACCGTCGTGGCGAGCAGCGGCGACGCGGGGACGTCGGGGACCGTTGGCACGCCCGCTACTGATCCCAACGTCATTGCCGCCGGCGCGACGACGCAGTTCCGTTTCTACCAGGAAACGACGTACAGCGGCTTTCAGCTAGGCAACGGCGACTATGAGGGCAGCGACTGTGATACTAATCCGACAGGATGCCGTGATGGCAACAACATCTCGGCATTCTCCTCGGCCGGCGTGACGGCGAACAACCGTAAATCGGTCGATGTTGTGGCGCCGGGCGACCTGAGTTGGGAAGTCTGCACGCCCAACCCACGCCTTTACAGCAACTGCACGGATGACAACGGTCAGCCCTCCCGCATCGCCTCTTTCGGCGGCACGAGCGAATCGGCGCCGTTGACGGCCGGTGAGGCGGCCCTGGTCATCCAGGCCTACCGCCAATCGCATGTTGGGGTCACTCCTTCGCCCGCGCTGGTGAAGCAAATCATCATGGGCACGGCGACCGACCTCAACATCCCCGGCTACGAGCAGGGCGCAGGTCTCATCAATAGCCTCAAGGCCGTACAGGCCGCTCGCTCCTACCAGGACCAAAACAGCGATTCGTCCGTCCAGTCCCAGGGCGACGCGCTCCTCGCCTCGCCTGGCACGCTCTCAGCAACGGACGCGCCTGGCACGACTCAAAACTTCAGTGTCGAGGTGACCAACAGCGGCGCGACGGCGCAGACCGTGCAGCCGCGCCTCAGGACACTTGGCGCCCCGACCAATGGTCAGTCGTTTACCGCCAACCTCAACCCGACCGCGGCGGCCACTCCGACGTTTGTCGACTCGTACGGCCGCAACCGCGCCTATATCGAGCAAGACTTCACCATACAGGCGGCCGACCGGCTGGACGCGGCCATCGCGTGGAACGTGACACAGCAGAAGCTCTCGCTCGTGCGGCTTGAGCTCATTGATCCGCAGGGACGCTACACGGCGTATTCTATCCCACAAGACCAGGGGTCGCCCTATGCGTCGAGTGGGTACGGGCACGTCGACGTGCGCAACCCGCAGGCGGGGACGTGGAAGGCGTTCATATGGACAGCCGCCAGCTCCGCTGGCTATACCGGCCCCGTACAGTTGAGTGTCGCGACCTCGAACTTCGTGCCGCTCACCGGGGGGACGATATCACCCGCCGCGCAAACGGTGGCCCCCGGCCAGACCGCCCGCTTTACCGTGTCGGCTCCCACACCGGCTTCACCGGGCGATCAGAACGCCGATCTCGTCATCAGTGGAACAAGCGCGACGGCCAGTGTCGTGCCGATCTACCTGCGTGCGCTGGTCCCGACGCCAACGTCCGGTTCCTCGACTGTCTTCACGGGCACGCTAACAGGCGGCAACGGGCGCTTCGGCGCGGCCGACCAGCAGACGTATGCCTTCAATGTGCCGGCGGGGCAGAAGGACATCGACCTCGGCCTGGCCATCACGGACACCGCCAACAACCTGGAGGGTATCCTGGTTACCCCGGACGGTCTGCCCATCGACGTACAGAGCACCGTCACCGCGACCAATCCAATCACCACCAGTCCGATGTATGGGCAGCCCACTGGCTACACGACCACGCTGCAGTTCTTCCGGCGTGACCCGCAACCCGGTCAGTGGCGTTTCTTGCTGCTCATCAACAACAACGTCTCCGGCCGTCAGACGTCGCTGCCCTTCACCGCGACCTTGCGGTTCAACGGCGTGAAGGTAGATGCGACGAGCTTGCCGAACGACGCGAGTGTGACACTGCCGCAGAGCGCGACCGTGAGCGTTCCCATCACGGTTACCAACACGGGCAATACGACGAAGGATTTCTTCGTCGACCCGCGTCTAGCGCAAACGACGCAACTCTCGCTTGGCGGTTACAATACCAAGTTCCCGCCGCCCGCCAGCGCCGCCCTGCTCTTCTTCGTGCCGACTGAGTCGGACCAACTCAGCGTCGCCACCGAGACGTTCTCGCCGACCGCGCCCGTCAACCTGGAGTTGGTCAACGTGAACGGCGGGCCTCCATATGGCAGCACGGGTTCTCCGGATATTCAGGGCAACAGTTTCCTTGATCCGTTCACGGGTAACCAGGCGGCGGCGGCGACTTCGCGCGCCAGTGAAGTCGTGCCTGGATATTGGCAGGCCATTGTCACGCCGTTCGGCCCCTACCCGGCCACGGGTATCGACCCCCGCACGGAGGGGACCGCGGCCACGACGGCCATCGTCGACACGCAGCAGTTCGACACGGCGGCCGACTCCAGCACCGGCGACCTCTACGCCCTCGCGGTTGGACAGCCGTCGAGCCCCTATACGCCGCTCACGCTGGCTCCGGGGCAGACCGGCACGATCACGGTCACGCTCACGCCAAACGCTACCGTGGGTTCGGTGATCAGCGGGACCCTGTACGTGGACACCTTTAGCTTCACCACGACCAGCGGTGATGAACTGGTTGGCATACCGTACAAGTACACCGTGGGCACGACCTCAGCGGCGCCGACGGGCACCGCCACCGTCAGCGGCACGGCCACCGTCAGCGGGACAGCGACGGTGAGCCCAACAGCCATCGTCAGCGGCACGGCCACAGTCAGCCCAACAGCCATTGTTAGCGGCACCGCAACAGTGAGCCCAACGGCTATCGTTAGTGGGACAGCGACCGTCAGCGCGACGATGACCGGCACCACCACGCCGCCGACAGCCACCGGCACCGCCGTCCCGGCTACGGACACCAGCACCAATGTGCCCGCGACCAGCACGGGCACCGCCGTCCCGGTCACCAGCACGGACACGGCTGTCCCGGCCACTAGCACCAATGTGCCCGCCACCGATACGAGTACAAGCGTGCCGGCGACTAGCACCAGTACCAACGTGCCGGCGACAGCCACGGGGACAGCCGTCCCGGCCACTAGCACGGACACGGCGGTCTCCGCCACCAGCACGAGTACGAACGTGCCTGCCACGGCCACGGAGACCGCTGTCCCCGCGACCGCGACACCGGGCTCGGCGGGAGGATCAGGCCCGGTCTGCCAACTCTTCGCGCTGCCCGCCTTCGACACCGTCCCGCGCGGCGGTGACCAGGCGCTCGTCTTCGTGGCCGCGCCCGACTCGGCCATCACGGCCACCATCCGGGCGGGCTACCCCGTCTCGGCGACGCTCTACACCGACAGCAGCCTGGACGGCTCCGACGGCTTCGGGACCACCCTCACAGGCAAGCATGTGCGGGCAGGCTATCGCTACGCCTTCCATGTGGAGGCGTCGGGCTTCGCCCTGCTGACCTTCGCGATCCCCCGCGACGCGGCCGCCCCGCACACGGTGGCGACGCGCCTGGCGGCGCAGGAGCCCTGCGGCCTGTTCCAGACTAGTGTCACGTTCGAGGTGCGCGGCCTCGTGCGCGGGGGCGGCGCGTCAGCGCTGACCACGGGACGCGCGGTCACGCTGACGATGACGCTCCCGCAGGGCGACACGCTGCCCGTGAGCGCCAAGCCGCTGGTGCGTCATGGCGTGGTGCGCGTGGTCACCCACAAGCAGGGGCACGGACGCGCCGCGCGCACCACGCGCACGCTCCTGTTGACCTACCACCCGCGCACGGCGCACCCGCATGCGCGTGTCATGCATCCAGCCGCGCACAAAGCGGGGACGGCCCGCACGCACACGCGGCCCCATGTGTTATTCGGCATTTATGGGTGATGCCGCGCCAACCACTGTATAGGAGGGTATAGATCCCAAATCGCCAACCAGGGCCGGGCAGACAGCATCGTCTGCCCGGCCCCTTTTTGTTGTGCAGCCGCGGCGATAACTCGCGCCAGCGCAGGATTAAGGGCGTTTGTTTGCAGCCGCGCAGCCGTACCCCCTGGGACCGCCGGCGTCCCGCCGTCGCAGCCGAGCGGTTCGCCGCTGACGAGCGCCACTGGCGCAACCGTGGGCCGGCGGGACGCCGGCGGTCCCAGGGGGTACGCCGCTACAAAGCAACTTCTCTAAGACAACACTAGCAAGGACCGCCGGCGCTATCAGGGCCATGTAGTTCTCGGTCAACGTCGTCGTGGTGCGTAGGAGCGTATCGCTATACAGCCCTGTTCGATTAAAAGCACCCAACGTCATAACAGGGGTAGGGGCGTATCGCCATACAATCCTGTCTGATTAAAATTTGGCGCACGGATCGGGGTGTAGGGGCGTATCGCTATACGCCCAGTGGTTGCCCCAGGAACGTCCAATGGCGCGCTGTATACTGGTTGTTATACCCCGACCAACAGACGTAAGGTGTACGGAGCGATTACCTATGACGGCTATCAGCGACGAACAATATATCTCGACGATCTACGATCGGTTGCTCATCGAGGATGATACGGAGGAGAGTGTGTCTGGATCCGACTATCATCTGGCCGCGATCTTCGCGCTCTACGATGTCTTGCTGCGCTACGCCCAGCGCGCCCTTAAGCGCTGGTACGTCACGGCTGAGGTGCTCGTGCTCGTCGACGTGCCCGACCGCGTCCGCAATCCCTGGCGCGCCATGCCCGATGTTTACGTGGTCCTCGACACGCCGGATACGTTCCGTATCTCGCTCGACACGCGTAAGGGTGAGTCTTTTCCGCAGTTCCTCTGTGAGGTCGCCAGCGACAGTACGTGGGACCGCGACATCGTGGAGAAGCAGCGGGTCTACGCCGACCTCGGCGCGCGGGAGTACCTCGTCTTCGATCCCACGACCGAGTTCCTGGGTCAATCTCTGCGCGCGTGGCGGCGCGCTCCGACCGGCGCATGGGAGCCCTGGGAGCCGGAGGGACAAGGTTTCTTGACGAGTATGGCGCTCGATGGGTTACGCTTACGCGCGGAAGGCACGCTGCTGCGGGTGTATGACCCGCTGGGCGCGCTGCTGCCGACCGCGCGGGAGCTTGACGGCATCGCGCGTGATCGAGAGGCGCGGCTGGTGGAATTGGAGGCGCAACTCGCCCGTCTGCAAAAGCAACCAGAAGACTGACACTGTCTAGCAGCTATAACAGGCTCATCGGGTCCACGTCGCGCGTCCAGCCGGGCGGGATCAGCGGCAGCAGCGGGTGTACGTCGTCGGCGCGTACGAGCACCTGCCACAGATAGCGTCCCTCGATCTTGCCGATGAAGCAGGGCGCCGGCCCAACGACCTCGCCCTGGCGCACCAACGTGAGCGCCGCGCGCAGCCGCGCCGCCAACCGCTCGCCCTCAACCCGGCAGACCTCCTCGTCTTTGTCGCTGTAGACGAGGCGCAGCAACCGCGCGAAGGGCGGATAACCCGCTTCCTGCCGGAACCTGATCTCCTGCTCGTAGAAGCTCGTGTAGTCGTGCATGGACGCGGCGTCGATGGCGAAGTGCTCCGGCGCGTAGGTCTGCACGACGACGCGGCCGGGCAGCGCGTGCCGCCCCGCGCGTCCCGCCACCTGTGTCAGGGTCTGGAAAGTACGCTCGGCCGCGCGGAAGTCCGGCAGGTTGAGCGCGGTGTCGGCCGAGATGACGCCGACGACGGTGACGCGCGGGATGTCCAGGCCCTTGGCCACCATCTGCGTCCCTACCAGGATATCGGCGCCGCCGCGCGCGAAGCGGTCGAGCGTGTGTTCGTGCCCGTGGCGGCCGGCGATGACGTCGCGGTCCCAGCGCAGCAACCGCGCCCCTGGGAAGAGGTGACGCGTTTCCTCCTCGACCCGTTGCGTGCCCAACCCAAAGTAGCGGATGCGCCAACTGTTGCAGCGCCGGCACAATTTGGGCGGGTCGATGCGGTCGTCGCAGCGGTGGCAGACCAACTCCTCGGTGGCGCCGTGGTACGTGTACGGCAGGTCGCAGTAGAGGCAGCGCGCCACGAAGCCGCAGTCACGGCAGTTGACAAACGTCGCGCTGCCGCGCCGGTTCAAGAACAGAATGATCTGCTCACGGCGCGCCAACGCCTCGCGCATCGCCCCTTGCAGCGCGCGGCTGAAGACGCCACGGTTCCCCGCGTGCAGCTCCTGCCGCAGGTCGACGACCTCCACCGGAGGCAGGCCGGCGGCCCTCACATCGCCCCATCTCCCTAACGTGGGAGAGGGCACAGTCTGTGAAAAGCCGCCTTCTCCTCTCGCCCCCCCCGCCCCCTCCGGGGGAGCCTGGGGAGATGCCTCCCCCCAGACCCCCGCCATAAAGACGCCTCGGCGCATGGTGGGGAGGGTACTGGTGAGCGAGTCAGCGTTAGCGGACACCGCCGGTGTGACAGCCAGACGCGGCGCATGCGGGGGCTGCGGGTCGTCTCCCATGTCCAGGCCCCGTGACGCCCACGCTGTGTGTTTGGCGGGGGTCTGGGGGGAGGCATCTCCCCAGGCTCCCCCGGAGGGGGCGGGGGGGGCGAGAGGGGACGGAGCCTCGATAGACCGGCCAGCCTCAGGATGGGGGGTGAGGGCTCCCACCGCACGATGCGTCATCTCCAACAGCCGGTAGGTCTCGTGCGTGGCATGATAGTATGAGGTGACGTCGGGCGTAGCGCTGCCCAGCACGACCACGGCGCCGGTCTCTTCGGCCAGACGCCGCGCCACCTCGCGCGTGTGGTAGCGCGGCGTGCGGTCCTGCTTGTACGAGGAGTCGTGCTCCTCGTCCAGCACGATCAACCCTGGATTAACCACCGGCGTGAAGATGGCCGAGCGGGCGCCGACGACGGCGTCGACCTGCCCCGACCGCACACGCTCCCATTCGTCGAGGCGCTCGCCCTCGGAGAGCCCGCTGTGCATCAGGGCCACGCGGCCGGGGAAGCGCGCCGCGAAGCGGTCCATCGTCTGCGGCGTCAGCGAGATCTCGGGAACCAGAATGACGCCTTGCCGCCCCAATTCGATCGCCGCCGCCAGCGCCTGTAGGTAGACCTCCGTCTTGCCGCTGCCGGTCACGCCGTGCAGCAGGAACGTTTCGGCCACGCCCGCGCGCAACGCCGCGACGATGGCGTCGAGGGCGTGGCGCTGCTCGCCGGTAAGCGGAAGTGGAAACGTCTGTGTGGTCACGCGATGGGCCACGGGGTCACGCCGCACGATCTCCTCGGCTACCGTCACCAGGCCCTGCCGCTGCAACGGCGGCAGCGCGGCGGCGGCTCCATCGACATGGCGACCGAGCTCGGCGACGGACAGCGGGCCCCCAGCCTGCCGCAGCACCGCCAGCACGGCGCGTCCCTTCGGCCCCAGAAATTTCGCGGGCTCATGGCCCGTCCACGCCGCTGTTCGTATCGTCTTGGGTCCCGCCACGCGGCTGAGTGTCGCTGTGCGCGCCAGTACGCCCCGCTTGACCAGGGACGCCACGGCCTGCGCCGTGCCTTTCCCACCCTCACGGGTGAGGCGGTCCAGCGCCACGGCGCCCCCCGCTGGAACGAGGTCGAGCACGCGACGCTGCGCCTCCGTAAGCCGCGTTAGCGCTGTAGCGCCGTCGACGCGCGCGATGCGATACGTGGTGCGGCGGCCCACGCCTGGCGGCAGCATCGCGGCCAGTACCTCGGGGATAGGGCAGTTGTAGTAGTCGCTGATCCAGCGCGCCACCGCGATCCCCGCCGGTGTGACGACAGGGGTAGGGTCCAACACGGCTTTAATGGGTTTGAGCGTCCGCCCCGCAAACGGCGCCGCGTCGGGATCGAAGATGACACCGGCCAACTCACGGGCGCCAAACGGTACCTGCGCCAACACACCCGCGCGCGCGTCATCCACCCACTCGTCCGGTACCTCATAGTGGTACAGACCGTTTTCCCCGACGGGCGTAGATAGGGCGATCTCGGCTATTTTGGGCATAAATTAGCCGTGTTAAAGCGCCGGTTCCGGTACCTGCTCGACCGTCCGCCCCGACATCTCCGACGCTTCTACCGTTCCCATCTCTGACGCGGCTAGCCTATCGCGCCGGGAGACCGTCGCGCCGATGAAATCGCGGAAGAGCGGGTGCGGCCGGTCGGGCCGCGACTTGAACTCAGGGTGGAACTGCGTGGCCACGAACCAAGGGTGATCGTTCAGTTCCACGATCTCTACGAGTTGGTTGTCCGGCGACAGGCCGCTCAGGACCAAGCCATTTGAGATCAGCAACTCGCGGTACTCGTTGTTGAATTCGTAGCGGTGGCGGTGCCGCTCGTAGATAACCGGCTGGCCGTAGGCGGCCATGGCCTTGGTCCCCGCGACGAGGCGGCAAGGCCAGACGCCCAAGCGCATCGTGCCGCCTTTCTCCGCGATGTCGCGCTGCGAGGCCATCAGATCGATCACGGGGTACTCTGTGTACTCGTTGAACTCGGTGCTGTTCGGCGACGCGGAATGCAGCACATGGCGGGCGAGATCGATCACAGCGGCCTGTAGGCCCAGGCACAAACCCAGGTACGGCGTGCCGGTCTCGCGGGCGAAGCACGCCGCGCGCACCTTGCCCTCGACGCCGCGATGACCGAACCCGCCGGGGACGACGATGCCATCGAGCCCGTCGAGCAGCCGTGCCCCCTGCGCGGTCTCCAGGTCGCTTGAGTCGATCCAGCGCACGTTGACGCGGCGATCATGGTGTAGCGCGGCGTGTTGTAGCGCCTCGGTCACGCTGAGATAAGCGTCGGGTAGGCTGACGTACTTGCCTACAACGCCCACCGTCACCTCATCTTTCGGGTGCGTGATCGTGTCCACAAGGTCACGCCACGGCTGTAAGCGTGGTGTAGGCGTCTGCATGTGCAGCGAGTTGGTGATGAAGTCGCCCAGACCGACCTCTTCGAGCACCAGCGGCACCTCGTAGATCGTGCGCGCTGTTTCCAACGGAATCACGGCGTCCTCGTCGACGTCAGTGAACAGGGCGATCTTCTCTTTGAGGTCGGCCGTCACGGGGTAGTCGGAGCGACAGACGATTACATCGGGCTGGATGCCGATGGAGCGTAACTCTTTGACCGAGTGCTGGATCGGTTTGGTCTTGAGTTCGCCCGTCGAGCCGATATAGGGCAGCAGCGTCACATGGATGTAGAGCACGTTGTCGCGCCCCACGTCCTTGCGCATCTGGCGAATTGCCTCCAGAAACGGCAGACTCTCGATGTCTCCGACCGTGCCGCCAACCTCGACGATGAGCACCTCGGGGTTTTGCGTCTTGGCCAGCCGCGTGATGCGCTCTTTGATCTCGTTGGTGATGTGTGGGATGACCTGGATCGTTCCGCCCAGGTAGTCGCCGCGCCGTTCGCGCGCGATGACCGAGGAATAGATCTGGCCCGTTGTGATGTTGGAGGCGCGGGTCAGGTTCTCGTCGATGAAGCGCTCGTAGTGCCCCAAGTCAAGGTCAGTCTCAGCGCCGTCCTCGGTCACGAAGACTTCGCCGTGCTGATAGGGGCTCATCGTGCCAGGGTCGACGTTGATATAGGGGTCGAGCTTCTGGATCGAGACCTGGATGTCACGCGCCTTGAGCAGGCGTCCGATCGACGCCACGGTGATACCTTTGCCGACGCCCGACACGACGCCGCCGGTTACGAAGATATATTTGGTCGCCGTCATTATCCCACTACCCCCTCGGCTCCAGCACCACTACCTGCGTTCCGGCCTGCTTATCCTTCGACAAGGAGTCCCTCGACACGTTCAGACGCGTCTGCGGCTCATACTCCTTGAGGCCCATCTCGTGCGTAAACTTCTCCAGCGGCCCCACCGTCTGCCCCTCGCGCGACGTCCAGTCCATAGGAATGACGACGGCCGGTTCGAGTTGGCTGATGATCCCCGCCGCCTGCGCCGACGAGACCGTGTGCGGTCCGCCTGCGGGGACGAGCAGCACATCAACCGCCCCGATCTCCTCGACCTGCTCGGTCGACAGCACATGACCGAGGTCGCCGAGGTGGCACACGCGCAGGTCATCAAGCTCGATGAGGTACACGGTGTTGCGCCCGCGCGCCTTACCATGCTGCTCGTCATGGAAGGCGCCGACTCCCGCGATCAGCACGCCCTTGATCTCATACTCACCCGGACCCGTAACCGCGCGCGGAGCGCCGTCGACAGCGCTCACGGCGTTGTGGCCCGAATCATCGTGGCTAACCGTCACGATATCGGCGCTAACGCGTAGCGACCCCTCCACCGGGGCGAAGGGGTCGGTGACGATGGTGACGTCGCGCCCTTTCAGGCGGAAGCAGTCATGACCGAGAAACGTAATTTCCATGGCTGTGGCCGCCGAGGGGCCTGGCTATCCTTCCGTCAAGAGAATTATTTAACAGTCATCATTTTACCATAGCGGCCGCACGGGCACACCAGCGATTGTCCACGATAGGACGAGGGTGAGGGACGCCGCGGTCTCGCGCTATGACCTGGGCGACGAATCGTCTTGTGGCGGCGACACGGCGAGAAAAGCCTGTAGCGCGGCCATGTCTCCAGCCGCCGCCAGCGCACGGATCCTCTCCAGCGTGGCCGCTTGCTCCATCAACAATGCGTCGGCGTCTTGTGGCAGCGGCTTGATCCGTCTGGCCTCGTCGCGCACCCGCAGGTACAAGCCGTCAAACTCGAACGACACGCCAAGCGTCGCGCTCCGCCATCGCTCCCGCGCATCGGCCAACCACCTCGTCCAGCGCCCGTCGACAAGCCGCAATGCGCGCACATATTCGCCCATATAGCGGCGCTCGTAGTCGACGATGATGTATTCCAGCACCCCAGCGTCGGCGTAGCTCCAGGCCTTGCCGCGCTCCTCATCAATGTCCCAGCGATACGTCGTTTCGCTAAGGACTCGTTAAGGAATAACGTCCCGTTTTCGCCGCAGCGCCCTTCCATTGGACGACGCGGCGGGATAGAATAGGGCATCAAGCTCGGGAGTGCTCGCCCAGGAGGTCGGTGCCATGATATCA
>JAABUL010004224.1_pt1 | contig 19580 bp, 5 predicted proteins | sample 5559151 | NCBI WGS metagenome assembly JAABUL01 (sample SAMN10711876, study PRJNA513368) | rock metagenome | isolation source: Antarctica rocks | place: Antarctica: Victoria Land, Pudding Butte sud | reverse complement strand
TATTTATGATTAATTGATTAACACTAAAAAGTAAGTGTAATTTGTGTGTACAAAGGTAATAAAAAAGAAGACGACGACAATTTATTGAAGAATTAGTAGCTATATATCGTCGTATAACGAAATTGAATTCTCTCTTACTTACTTTATGTATTTTAGATAGAAGCTCTTTATATTTAGAGAATTTATTGTAGACGACTACGCGAGTATCGATCAAGTGCTAATACTTAATCTTCTCGAAGAGTTTCGTCGTATTTTTGGCGCAATGCTTATTCGAACACTATAGTAGAGATAGTCTTAACAATTGTTGTATTTGTCGCATCGTTAAGAAGCACAAATTGCGTAAAATTTGAGTTACTTTATTTGGCAATACAATTCTTCTTAGTAATTCTTTTTGAGCGCTTCAAACTTCTTAATAACTTTCTTCTTAACTTTATCGCTAAAAACAATAAGAATCGAAAAAAAACAATCGACGCTCTTCGCGTCGTTGTTGCTTCGCTAGTTGACATCTATAATTTATTTTGATTAGTGTCTTTATTATATTTAAGTAAAATTTGATTGTCTAAATTGTTCAACAATAGAAGTCGAATTCTTGTAGCAAACATAAAACTTGTCGATTAGTATAATTAATAATAGAGTTATTCTTTTGTCTAGAAGCTTGTTGAAGAATTGCACGAATAAAGTAGTTAACGTTGTTCAAGTTTCTTAAGATTATTTTTGTCAAAATTGCGTTTAACGTACTAGCTTAAGAATTACGATTTTCAAAAATAAACATTTATTTCTCGTTTCTTAACTATAGTTATAAGATGTTTGTATCAAATGTTAATGCTAATATTAAAGAAGAATATAAGCTAACTTACTAGATTTCCTTAATTAAAACTTTGTAAATACTCTCGATTACAACGTTATGCAAGATTCTAAACAAAATCTTTGTACTCTTGAGAGAGTTATTGTAGAACTCAACAATACTTTGACTTCCTTCAATTTAAGTAAGAAATTGAAGCATAGTTTTCTACGCAGTTGACGCATTAATAAGTGTCTATTTGCAAACGTAAAATTTCTCGACTTTAACTACGAAGCGCTTTCTACTAGCTTCGTAGTCTTTGATTAATTAAGTAATCTTAATAACAAGATTGTTATGTTTATTAATAATTATTATTCTAGCTATTTATTAAAAGGTGTAGCGAACAACGTAGTGGATTATTAGTACTATAGAAGATAATTACATACAAAGAGCAAAGATTGCAAGATATATTGTAGTCTCTAAGCTAGTTTCAATTGAATCTAGCTTACTTAAGTTAAATTGACTTAAATTTGGGCCAATTCGCTAAGCGAATTAATCAAGAGTAGACGAGCAACTCTTTAAGTTGCTTATTTGCTAATATCTTGTTTTGCAAGCTTTAGATATGTCGTTGTTGTATTGCGCAATACTCTTACTTAATAATAATGTATCTATTAGTTTTCACTAATTTTCTAATTTATTAATTCAAGCTATTTAATAAAAATCTTAAACTTGTTTTTGAACAATAACTTTGTTAGTCTATTTGTTATTATATTTGCGCTTCGAACAAAACTAGTGTAACGAGATAGGGATAGGATCCTAGTTAGTAGACAACTATAACAACAAAGACTTATCGCGATGTATACATAGATCGCACTATACAATCTAATAGTATATTGAGTAACTAAGATTCTAAGATCTAAGTAGAAGAGATCGCATATATACTGCAAATAGATCGCTAATACTAATAACAAACATCCGCAAATTTATAGTCTAATATTATTTAATTATTCGACTACATACGATTCCTTTCCTTTTAGTAATTGTTTTTTGACTACTAAATTAAGAAACTTTTGTTTTTGCTTGTGCAAAAATTGTAATAAGAAAATAAGAAAATTGCTCTTATCTCTTTAAGACTATTAGACTAGATCTTTTGTTCTTCTTGTTACTCGAATTGATTGCATAAAGAATGTAATAAATTAATTCGCATAGAGCTTCTCTTAGAATCGAAAAAATTATTTGATCGAAACTAAATATTTGATAAAGTTAATTGTCGTAAATCTTGTCTATCTTTTGAAGACAATAACGATAGTAATAAGCTTTCTTAACGTAAACTCGAAAGATTAGTCTAAGAGAAAAGTAGCAATAATAGAGTAAGTTGTTGCTATTGTGTTTTGATAAATAAAGCAATAACTTGTTTTAAATATCTAACAAATATAGAGTTTCAAGTACAAAGAATCTTTACATATAGACTTAATTGTTGCTTGCAATATTTATATTATTAATTACGCAAAAAGACTATGCTAACATTTATTTATATATTAACTTGTAGACAAGTATAAAGTTAATATAATTAACATATAATCTTGCTATCTTTATTGTCAAGAAATGTTGCGTAAAAGATAATTGAAACTTGTCCTCTATAATCTAAAGAAATTTTTGAAATTCTAGAATTTTAAGTCAAGACTTGCTATTGATGCTTTTAGATCGCTTTCTAATTGTTGATTTTAATCAATCAAAGTAGACGAACAAACGCTAGTGTTGCTCGTCTGCTTCTAATTGATCGAAATTGTTAGTATCTTAACTTTTCGATCTTCTTGTCTTTTTATTTGTTTTTTTCGAATGCTCGAAACTATAATGTCTTGTAAATTACTCTACGTAATTAAATTACTTTCTAATACTTATAAATCGATAAACTCTATATTGAAGTTTTTACAAATAAAACGAATATAAAGATTGCAACTTTTTCTTTTCTTAAAAAAAAATCTTACACTTCTATATAATTCAAATAATCGTAATAAGATAGCAATAATATAATAATCGCAAACAATTTTCTATTACTTTAGTCAAACTAATTTTTTGTCTCTTATATAAGATTATCTTTTATTTTCTTATTTTTGTCTTTCGACTTCGCGAAAGTCTAAAGATTCTAATTTCTTGCTACGTATCTCTTTAGTTAATTTTCTAAATAGATATCTTTAAGTCTTGTGCTATTAACTTTTTTCAAAATATAAAAGTCTTTAATTTTGTCTTCTTCTCTTATTTTGAAAAAATTTAATTATTGAAAAAATAGTTTTACGTTGTATTTTTTATCGTGCTTAATATTATATAATAAAATTAAATCTTTAGTTTAAAATAAACGCGTCAACAATTAATAATTATTATTAAAGAGATTCTTGTTTGCTTCTTTAAGACAACAAAGACGCAAAATTGCTTTTTAGACATTCTTATTTCTTCTTTTTAGTTGTTTTGCTTGTAACGTTAGTAGATTTGTCGTTAAACAAACTTTTTCCCAATTTATAATATATTAGATTAAATACTTTATTTTAATCGATAACATAGCTTTGTATTTGAACTTAAAACAAAACAACGTCTTCTTAATAAATTCTTAAATTGTTGTTCTATCAACTTACAATATTGCGTACAAATATCGTAATTAATTTGTAAAAGCTTTCTTAATTAATTTAAACAAAGCATTAATAATAAGTCTATATTCTTTTTCTATTATTTTATTTGCTTATAAATAATAAGTCGACATTGTTACTTTTTTAACATTATATCTCTTTAGAAGTTCAATTATTATATCGACTTTATTTTTGAGTTTATTATTTATAATTATTTTCTTAACATATTTATATTGACAAAAAATATTTTTTTATAGAAATTTTACTATAGCAAGTGCTTTAAGATCTAGAATTGCTTTAATTTTTATTTATTTTGTTAGATTATTTCGAGCAACTATTAGATTTACTTTGACAAGTGTTTTTGCAATTAATATATAGATACAATTTACAACAATCTTTTCTTACAAGTCGAAGATATAAGTCGAATATATAATTTTCTCTTGTTTGTTAGAAGCTTTTCGCTAATATTTATTGCAACTTGCAATATATTTTTTGCAAAAATCAAATAGATTTCGTTATTAATATTAATTTACAACGCGTCGATAAATGTTCTCTTTCTCTTTATAATTATTCTTGTTATGCAAGCTTTTTACAATTTAATTTTTGTCTTCTATTTAATTTACTATTCTATGCAAAGATATATTCTTGTTTGTCTTTCAAAACAAACGTTCTTCTTTTATTAAAAAATAAAAAGTATAATTCTTAAACTTGCGAAAGTTCTTTTAACTTATATTCGATCTTTGCAACAAAATCAAATATCGAACAATTTGCTCAAATTTATCAAAATATCTATTTTCAAAAATGTTTTTGTTCTCTTTTAATATTATTATTTGTGCAAAACAAACGTAGACACAATTTAACTAGTTATCGATAAAATTATTAATATCTTTCTTATTAATTTTGTCAATATTGTCAAACAATTCTTTTAATCTTCTTAAAAGTTCGTTAGTTGTTGTATGTTTTTAATCAAATATATATTGTACATTAAAGTCGAAGAGACAAATTTAAATCAATTAGCAAGTTATTAAAGCGCTAAATAGATTTGTTGCAAAACAATTAAGTTAAACTATTAAAATGTTTGCATTAATTTTAATTGTAAATTGTACTTTATACAATTAGAATTGCACTTTCTTTAAGATTTTTATAAATTTTTGACATTCTTGCTTTTCGACGTTGTATTAAGATTCTTGCTTGCTTCAAAGTTTACTCTTATATTGTAAAGAATATCTTCTTTTTATTATTGCATCAATTTGCATTAATACAATTTTCTAATTTTTCAAATTAGAATTTACAATTAAAATAATCTTGTTAATTAAAATAGAGTAATTTAAGATATGCATTGTCAATATATTTGTTAAAGCAATTTTTAGTTTATCTATAGCATTCTATTGTTTAAAGTTCTAAACAAAGACATATTTTGTCTTAAACAAACAATAGATTAATTTTGCAACAATTATAAATTTTAGCATTTAAATTCAATAGTAGACGCATACTTCTATAAAGACTCGAGCTTTTAAAATATTTTTGCACAACAATTACTTAACAATCTTAATAATCTTAATGCTATTAAGAAATTGTTTATTAAAATTATATACAAAATCAACAATTTTAATTTCTAATTTGCAAAATTAAAATTTTTCGTCAAATATAGTATATTTAAACAATTTTATATTTATTAATATTGCATTTAACTACTAAATATATTTTAAAACAAACAATTTAATTCTTAAAATTGTCTTTTTGTTGTTATAATTTAACTTAAATTCTTTTACATTTATGTTATTTACAAATAAGTAGCATTTGTTAAGAAAATTCTTAAGAATGCGTATTACAATTCTTACAAATTAAGCAATCGAATTAGTTGTATTTTGCAATAAACAAATTATTCTAAGTAGTTTAAAAAAAGTTATAAAAGCAATAAGATTGCGACTCTCTAATATAAGACTTATTTAATTATATTTTAAAAAGAAATTAATTAATAACGCAATTATTATTTCAACAAACTCTTTTGCAAACTCTTCGACATTAAAAGATATATTAGCATTTCGAACAATTATTTTGTTTATCTTTATAGTTGTATTAACTATAGAATACTTGTTTTTCTTCTTTTTATTTATTAAAAATCAAGAATTTCGATAGAAACTATAACAATATTTTAACAAATTTGTCTAAAGACGTTTTTTTAGCATCTTAATTACTATAAAATTTAATGCTTAAAAAATCGAAAATTCTAAGACTTGTTATATCTTATATTTTATAGTACAAATTTTTTAATCAAATGCAATCTCTAGTCTAATCTTGTTTATCTTAGCAAAGCTCTATGTTAAGACAATCTTACAATTAAAGAGCATTGTAATTAAGAGTTTTCGTTTTTGCAAAAAAAGTTCGAACTTTATAATTAAATTCTAAATACGTTTCTTAATAAGACAAAAATCGCATTTGATACTTAAAAACTTAGACATTAAAAAAAGATTATATCTTTTGTTAAGTTTTTTTTAGAAATCTTTCTTAATTAATAGCTTAAATATTTCTTTTCAATTTAAATATCTATCTAAAATAGAACTATTTAAATTGCTTATATTTATTAGATTTGTTTTTTAAATCTTTCGCTTATATATTGTATTTATTTAAACAAATAAGCGCAACACAATAAAAAATTAACAAAGAATATCGAACTTTTTAAACAATCAAATAGTAGAAGTCTCTTTTATAATATATAATCGAAAAGTTCGAATTATTAATAATTTTAAAGATATTCGAAACATAATATTAATTCAAATATTTGCTCAATTTTGATTAACTATATTGATAGACAAGCAAACGCTAATACTATTTGTTTGCTCTAATTAATCAAAATTTTGTTAATTTTTTTCTTTAATCTTATTTTGCGACGTTGTTATTCTAATAGTCTTAATCTTTATCTTCGAAGATTCTTTACAATTAGATTCGCGAAATTAAGCAATCGTATTAACTAAACGATTATTTAAAGATTTAAAGATTTTTTTAAGAATATAACGTTTTTATTTTTGTTGCTAAAATAATTAGCAAACATTCTTAAAATATTAATACGCTTTGTTTTGTTTTTAAAATAAATCGTTAATTTTAAAAAGTTGTTATTTATATTTACAAAGCTTATTCGAACATTTTGTTAAAAAGATCGATCTAATAGAATTTCGTAATTAAGTCGAGAAACAATAAAGATAAAGATATAAATTATTACTTTCTCAATTAATATCTTTGCATCTTCTATTACTTCTTCAAAACAAACACGTGCTCCCATAATTTCTACTAGTAAAATAGAAATATTTTGTCGAATAACTAAGTTAGCTTTGTTCGCAAAACTCTTGCTAATACAATTGATTTTCGCACTATTATCGAATATCGCTTTGACTTTTATATTTTTTAACTACATTTATATAGTTAAGCAAACGACAAAATACAAAGTTTTAAAAGATTCTACTCTCGCAACAATATTTTCAAAATAAACAATTTTAATAAATTTAACATTAATTGATTTTATAATAACAATTGTCTCTTTCTCTTTTCTTGTAAGCTTCTAAGATTTTTTTTTCGTTACTATAGCATCAAACTTCTTATTAAAAAGAGAACAAAAAAATAAACAACTTAAATCAAAACAAAAATCTAAAAAATCCATCAATTTTATTTTTATTTTCGAGATAAAAATACTCTAAATTAAAGTTTTAAAATCGACTTAATTTTTTATAATCTATAATATTCTTTTTGAACATTCTATTTGTTGTGCATAGTTTGCAAAAGTTTTTTGCTTCTTTTTAGATTTGCTCTTCTAGTATTTGATAATTCTTAAGTTAGAGTTAATTACTACAAAAATATTTTTTATTGTAACGTTTTTTACTTTTGTTTCTATTACTCTTTTCTTTACGTATATTTCTTCGTCTAAGACTTTCGTTATCTTTAAATAATTCTTAAATCTAACGTTCTTAATTTTTAAGAATCTCTCTTTCTTTCTAATTCTTTTTTTAATTATTTTAATCGATTGCTTTATTAAAAACTTTCAAGATACTTATCGCTTAAAAGAATTTTATTCTAATTAAGTTTCTTAAACTTTTACTATTACTTAATTCAATTTATTATTCTTTTTATCTTTTAACAAAGAACTAGTATTTAATCTTACTACTACTATTGTAATTATAGAATTTCGAATACAATTTTGCGCTCTTTATTGAAGACAAATTCTTACAATCTCTCTCTTAATCTTTGTATTATTAAGAGACAACTTTATTTCTTTATTTCTAGAACTATTAGATCTATAACAAATTCTATTGCTTTTATTTATATAAATCTTTTTATTTGTTATTAAGACTATTAACTTTAGACAAATTTATTGTCTATATAAATTGTAACAAAACAAGCACTTATTTAATTTTAGTTAAGATCGATTGTACTTAAAAACAAATGCAAATTCTTAATAAATATAAATTGTTTTTTAAGATAGACTCTAAACTATTATCTAGATTTAAGAAGATACAATATGCGAAATTCCTTATAATTGCGTTGTTATTGCTCGTTAAATTATTTAATAAATCTTGCTCTTTATTATTTCGCAAGCACTATTAATCTTAAGATTTTTAAAAGCTTATATTAAGATATTTAGTATTTTGTTAATTTTTGTATTTTTAATTGCAACTATTAGCAATACTAAAGAAGCAAAAACTATCTTTAGCATAATTTTCTTCTTTATTAGATCTTGCTTCTTGCTTATTATATTTATTGATTTACTTATATTAATATTCGCAACTCGCTAAGCAATTTAATTGCTATTAATATTTATTTCTTGCATAATCGTCTTATTTTCGATCAATTTTATAATTGTCTCGTATAACAATTTAAATATTATAATAGTTGCATCGTTTAAATTAACTCTATATTTTCGCATTATCTTAGTGCAAATACTACAAAAAAGATTCTTTAAATATTACAAGAATTTAATGTATTTATCGACTTAATTAAGTCTAATAAGCTTCGAGAAAATAGCTTTAAATTGTCGACTATATTTACAAATATTATTCGACTTCGCTCTTAATACGTCTTTTAAAGACTTTAGAAAAGCACAAGAGTTAATTTTCTAATCTAAATTCTTATCTTTATATTTCATTTTTAATTTATTTATTATTTTAAATTACTTTCTATTTGTTTAAACAACAATAAACTTAATAAAGTTCTTTATAAGCTTGTCGCAATATCGAGACAACTTAATAATTTTATATTAAAAGATAACTCTATACTTATTATAAAAATTTAAGAATTAATTTAAAAAATCGATAATATTAAGTTTATTAAAGTGCGATGCTTCTAGCGTTCTTAAGAAAAGTATAAAAATTACGTAGTAATAGAATTCTACAATTTCTATAAAGTTATTAAGTAAACTTGTTGTTAACGTAGATACGTCGAAGAAAAGCTTTGCAATTTTTTTATTGTTCTAAGACATCGTTTTTAAAAGAATAGCTTAATAACAAATAGTAAAAATAACAACTACTAAATTAAAAAAACTAATAATAATAATTGATTCAAAGAATAATACTTTTAATTTGCAAGTCTCTTTCTTTTCTTTGCAAAAACATCGAAAAAAAAATTCTTTTTTCTTCTTAACTTTGCGCTATTTTTTTGTTTATTGCTTCTTTATCTTCTTGATTGTTTATAAGCAAACGTTCTCGATCTATTGCTTCTCTCAATTAGTTGTCGATCTACTATTAACAAATAATTTTGCGTTGAAGATCTACTTCAATCTCTATTAAGAAAAGAGTTTAAATAGCGTTTTTATTTCTAAGCAAATAGATTAATTATGTTGTTAAAAAGCTTCTTTCAATAACGTTACTATAGTTAGCAAACAATTTATTGTTTTAACAATAAATACTAGTCGCAATTTTAATAAAGCATCTTAATCTTTAAATTTACAACTCTTATTGTTATTTTTAATGCTTCGATTTTGTCTCTTCTTTTCTTGCTTTTTAATCTAATAATATCTTGATTTTTGAGTTGTTAATTTCGTGTTCTTGATTTTTAAAGTTCTTAATTCTAATAGTTTGTCAAAATTAATCTATCTCTTATACTCTTTTTTTTATATTTTTAAGTTTTTGAATTTCTAAATTTCTAAGATTGTTTTTAGAAACACATCGACAACTTGTTGTTCTAATATTTGTTATTATAATTAAATTTTCGCGTTAAGCTTTAACAAAATAAAAATAGAATTCTAGTTAGTAGACAACTATAACAACAAAGACTTATCGCGATATATATATAAATCGCACTATACAATCTAATAATATATTGAGTAGCTAAGATTCTAAAATCTAAGTAAAAGAGATCGCATATATATTGCAAATAGGTCGCTAATACTAGTAACAAACATTCCTAAATCTATAGTCTAATATTATCTAGTTATCTAGCTACACTAGTACAAATGCAATTACTTTTATAGAAATCTCTAATATAATAAAATGTTATATTGATATACTTTAATTTATTATTAATATAAACGTTCTTAATAAATACTAGAGTTGCTTAATTATCGCTTATTAATTATATAAAAAATACAAATTCGTATATTTTGTTTTTAACAATGTCTATACGATTTAGTAAATCTTTAAAATATTTCGCATAACTAGTGTTTTTTAAAATTTATATAATTTATAGATTCTCTTTAGCATATATAAATAAATTTATGTATTTAATTTTAGTAATAGATGTTGTTATTAATTTTTGCTTGCATAACATTTATACAATTAATTCTTCGTTTATTATAAATATATATTTAAAAATTAACTTTTAATTTAATTTATTAGATACGTAGTTTAAGTCAAAGTATATTACTAAATATAAATTCTTATTGTTGCTATACGTTAGTTTTTTGTTAATAATAAAGCGAAAATATCGAAGCAATATTTTCAAAGCTTAATTATAATGTTTTGTTAAATTAATAAAATATTAACTTAGACGTTCTATTGCGAAAGCAATGTTTAAGCGAATATAAATAATTATATACATAATGCTTTCAATTGCGTATTAATAATTTCTTTGATTAATTTGTTCGTCTTTTAATTTAATAGATCGAAAAGAATTATATTTATTTATAAGCAATTTAATTAAACTACTTTTGTCGATAGATATTTGCAATCTATTAAGCATTTTGTTGACATAATAAAATTGATTTATGCGTAGATTTTTGACTTTTCGATCGCAAATAATTCTAATGTCAAGAATTCTTTTTATTTCTTTTAGATTCTTTATTTTAAATATCTTTTAAAACTCGCGTTTAAATTAATTAACGTTACTTATTAATTATATAACAATAACAATATTGTTAACATAAAATAAAAGCATAATGCGTTGTTCAAAATGCAACAAAAGATAAGAGTTAATATCGTATTGTTTAAAGTCTAGTTTAACAAACTCTTTAATATAGCGTTTATGTTAATCGCAAACAACTTATTTTAAATTATAAAAATTTCAAAGAATGCGCAAGCATTGCTTTGAAAATACATTTACTTTAAATAAAGATATTATATAAATTTTTTTTTTAAAAAAAGACTTAATAAAGACGTTATTAACGTTTACTTAATAATATTTCAAGTTTTTTAACATAATAATAACAAGAAACATTTGTAAAATATTAAATTTAACAATCGAAACAAAAGTGTCTTTGTAATTAATTTTAAAAACTTGTATAAAATCTTTTGCGATCAATTTTGTTTTAAGCTTCTTTAGTATTTTATTTATATACATTTTTGCTTTAAACATTTATTTGTTTGTTACAATGTTAACGTTTTAAAAAGAAATAACAATTTTTTATATATTATTAGTAACAAAAGCAAGTAATTTCTCTTATATAGCGTCTTTTTATAGCTTCTCTTAAACGAAATTGTTTATAATCTCGTTTTATGTCTTTAATACAAATATAACAAACTTATTAGTATTATTATTTTTCTTATCGATAATTGCAAAATCGCACTTCAAATTTATAATTATATTAATTATATTTTAAGTTATAAAGACTATTATAGTGCGAACAATTTTGCTTCGATATTCTCTCAAATTCTTTGCACTATTATTAACTCGTTTTCTCTTTAAAATAACAACGTACAAAAATGTCTATATGTAACGTTTAAATAAAACAAAATTATCTAAAGTTATCTAAAGAGAATCTAAAATAATCTAGACGAAATCTAAGTTAATATAAGCAAAATTTAAATTAATATAAGCGAGATTTAAATTAATATAAATAAGATCTAAATTAAATTTGTTTTTAATTGCATCTTTGCGAAATTTATCTCTTAATTATTTTTTTAACAAAACATTAATAATCTTAATACGCATCTTAAGATTAATATATTCTTTTTTTTTGTTTTTAACATATTTAACAATATTATGTTTAATAATTTTACTTAAGTTCGATGTTTATATTTTGACAAATATATTTGTTTCGTCAACGTATTTAAGAAATACTTTTACTTGTTCTTTATTTATAAGCTTATTTTTTTTGTCTTCGACAAAAAAAGATTTAAAGTTTATATAAAAATAGCATTTATAATTTTATACGCACAAATAATTAATAAATAATTTAACGTCAATAAATGTCTTTATAAATATAATAAATTTATTGTTAATAAGCAATTTAATTGCTATGCGATTTCGCAAATATGCGTTCGTCTATGCAACTTTTAGTTAAAACTTAATAAAAAGTTTTATCTCTTTAATTATAATTTTTATAAAGTTTTCGATACTTTGTATATTTTGTTTAGCGATATTATTTTAAAAAGAATTGTATAACAAAATGTAATTAAATACAATGTTAAAGAATAAATATTATTTATTAAATATTAACTTAAGTTTTGTGTTATTATCGCTACGAATTGCAAGTATTTTAGCTTTATTTTAAAATTTTGTTTGCATTTGTTATTGACGAAGAATATTTATAATTTGTTTTCGTTTAATTATTGTTAATATCTATGTTTTATAAAAATAATTATTAACAATTTTAAAAAAATACTTGTATTTAAGTTTTAAAATTAGCAATAATTCGCAAATATTAATTGAAATAAAAGTTAAAATAATTGTTTTACGTTTATTGACGTAATAATTTCTCTTATTGTAAAGCTTAATTAATGCGCATATTTCGCAAAATTTTTTATATCTTTAATAATAAGAACGAGCTTTAAGAGTGTAATAATTTTATGTAGCTTTTGTAGCTTAATTGCGTCTAAATAAGCAAATTAACAATGTTAAAAACTATATAACTTTGCTTTAAAGTCGCTAGTAATTACTTTGTTAATATTAATTTGCATTTAATTTTTCTAATTAAATGCGTTATTAATTGCTAGAAACGCTACAAGAGACTTTTGTTATATAGCAACAATAAAAGCAAATTCGTTTAAATTCGACGTTATTTTGCTTATTATATATATGTCTTTTTGCTAATTTACAATAAAAATACGTTTTTTTTATTTATTTCGCATTTATATGCTATGTTTGTTAAAATTTTTATATAGATTTTTCTAACATATGCGTTTGTTAAATAAAAAATTAACTTTAAAATCTAAAATAAAAAGAATATTTGTCAAATATGTTTTGTTTTTGTTCTTTGTACGCATTGTCGCTATCTTACATTAATTTAAAAACAATTTTTCTCTTTTAATTTTAACAATATATTTAGAAATAACAATAAAAGAATTTCTAAAGTATTGAAGCTAATTAATTATATGTAAGAAAGCGTCAATGTTAACGACTTATTCGTTGTTAAAATTTTTATTACCATTCTCTTTAAATAACGTCGCAAATTCTTTATTAATATTTTTCTTAATATTAAAGTCGTTATTATTAAGTAAATTTTTTTTTAACAAATTATTGTTTTTAACATTATAAATATAATGCTTTTTGTGAAATTTTCGCTTGTTATCTTTAGTAATCTTTGTTTTTTTCATTTTTTTTGAATATATTTGCGAATATCGACGCAAAAGAGATACTCTTTAATAAGATGCTTAAGACTTTAACAAAGATAGCAACAACATATATTTCTACTAATTTTTCGATCAAAAAAGCTAGATTTTTAATAAGAATTAAAATTCAATTTTGAAAAAAAACTTCAATATTAATGTCAAAATCTTAAACAACTAATTTCGCATTAAATTTACATAGCAATTTTATTAACTTTAATGTAAAAGAACTATAAGATGCAAATGCGTTTGCTTCTTGTTAACGCATTAAGATATAAAAGACGTAAGATATAATAAACTTGTATTACTATGTCTTAATTATATAAGATAGATAATAGTAGAACTAATTGTTGAAAAATAACGAAAGACAAGCTTTCTCTTTATTTAATATTTGTTATAATATACGAGTCTATTTTTCGCTATTTAACTAGAAAGAAGTGTCGTATTATTTAAAACTTTTATAGATATTTAAGATTATATATTTTGTTATATCTTGAAACGTTAACGCGTCGCTAATGCTACAATATTATAGTTATCTTTTCTTTTAAAGCACTAATTCTTAATAATATAGAAAGCTATACTAGTCTTATTAAAGACGAAAGCGTCTATTAAGTGTCAACGTTATAAAAGCTCGTTAATTTTTTTTTAAATCTCTTTAAAAATTAGAAAAAAAAGAGTCTTCTATTTAATAAAAATAAATTTATGCTTTAATTTAACACAATTTATAAAATAACGTAATAACGACAATAACAATTTATAACATATTATTGTTTTGTCGTTTGTTGTTATTAAAGTTCTAATTAAAATTTAAATAAAATTAATATTGCGCAAACGCTAAATAAATTATAAATATAAATATTGTTATTTCTTTTTTTTTTCTTTTTTTCTTTTTATACTTTTTTTAATTGCAATTGCTTTATCGCTATAAATAAATTATCGCAAAAACAATAATGCGTAAAGCTTATATATATAGTGCAAATCTTAAATTAATATATTTTTTATTTTTTATTTTTTCATTTTTTTAATTACATCTTTTAAGAAATCGAAAAAATAAAAGAATAAACAATTTTAATATTTTGTTGTTTGCAATATTAACATATTATAGTTTATAATAATTTTTTGTGCATAATTTGCGTAAGCAAATATATATGTGTTCGCAAGAAAAAAAATACTTATATTCGATGCAAAAAATTTTATTACAAATTAAATTGTTGTATTGCGATAAATTTTGTTCGCGTTTACAATATAACAATTATTAATATATATTAATTTATTAAACGTTTTTAAAATAATATAAAGAATTTCGTTATTAATTATCGCAAGAGACTTGAAATAAAAGATATAATTACTAGATATATAAAATATATGCGAAAAAATTTAGTTTATACAATAAAGAATTGACAATGTAATAAAAAGTTTATCTTATTAACAACAAATTAAATTTAATTTCGTATTTGATAATTCGAACGAAATTTAACTTTTGTTTAAAAGCGTTAAGTTAAATTTAAACAAAAGTTCGCGAAAACAAAGATAATTCGAAATAAAGCTTTTACTAAAGCGCAACAACTAATCGATCTACTTTTTAAAAAAGTATTAAAGATAAACATTTTTATTTGTTTTTCGATATTTTACTAATATATATTTAAAATTTAAAGCAAAATAAAAACAAAAATAAAAACAAGTTATTAATAAAAACGAAAAAGATAAAATTGAAACAAGTTGTCTTTAAGTTTGTCGCCAATTTAGATAAAATAAATTTAAAAAATTCTTTTACGAAGTTTTATAACTTTGCGACGAGATCTCTTATTAATTTTAAATTATTAACGAAATTGTTAAATAAAAATATAATAAGTTTTATTTTAATTTTTTTTATACTTTGTTTGTTTATATTTTTTAAAAAATAAAAAATATAAAAATGCATATAAATAGCGAGAACAAATTTGTAACAAAAACAAAAAAGATTGTACAAAACAAATTTTTTATAATTTGTTTTTCTCGAAATAATATAAATATTTCGAACAATTTCGAAGACTTGTTTATAATTAATTCTAAAAAATTTAACAACTTATTTTTGAATAAATTTAAGAGTTTTTTCTAGTTATTTTAAGACAAATTTAGTAAAATATTAAAAATTTATTAAGTTGTTACAATACATCGTCGATTAATTAACAATAATAAGATAACTTTGTTTTTAAACTATATTTTAAGTATTTATATTAAAAGAAACAATTTTATTATTTTTAATATCTTGTATAATAAAATAAAGAAATCTTTTTATATAACTTAATTATACAACAACAACACAATTAACAATTGCGCAATATTTTATCGAACAAATTATTGTTAATATAATTGTTGTTGTCGCAATATATATTGCGTTATTTTTTTTGCTTTTGTTTATTATATATTTGTTTCTTAAAAAAAATTCGCAATTTATTGATATTATTTAAAGAGTTTTCTTTTAATTATTAATTGTATTTTTTGTCTTAATTTATTTATTTAATTTTATATTATATTTGTCTCTTTAACTTAGTTTTGTCTAAAAAATTTTCAATCTTTTATTAAACTTTGTTGTTAATAAGTTTCGAAATTTGCAATATTTGTTTCGTCTATTTATTGCTAGCGCGATACAAATATAACTTTAGAAGTAAAATATAAAAAGTATTATAAATTTGATAGATATTAAGTAAAGTAAGACAATAAATTTGCGTTTTAATTTTATTTTTAATTCTAAACAATTTGACATATTTGTGCAATATTTTCTTGCTAAATCTCTTTTGCTTTAAATTTTTAATTAAAAGTATAATTAATTCTTCTATAGCAAAACTCTTTAATTTATATTTTTTATTATAGTATTTCGTCTATTGTGCGATAGCGTTTTCAAGACGTCTTATTAGAATTTTTCTTAAATTATAAAGTTGTTTTACGCGTTTTTGTGTTAATAATATTTTTTTTTTAGTAAAGTTGTTCTTAACTTTATAATAAATCTTTAAGTAATAATTGTACATTAAATAGAACAACGAAGCTTTAACTAAAATATAATAGTTATTGTTGTAAACGAATTTTATTATTAACAATAAATTTGCTTATCTCGTTTGTTTAACGTTAACGTAAATGCGAAGATAATATTCAAAAGTTTAATTTTGTTGTTCGATTAAATTATCTATTTAAGAATAAAAGACAATATTTAATTGTCTTTTAATTTGTACATAAAAACATACAACAAATTAGAAAATACTAATAAAAACAAATTTTTTGTTACTTATTATGTTAGCTAACGTTTCGAAACATAAAACAATTTTATCAAAAAATATTTTCGCTAATTTTGCAACATCAATTCTAGTAATTATAGATATATATTTAGTTATTTTTGTACAATAATTAATTATTACGAAAATCGAATTATATACAACTTTATAACGCTTGTTCGAAGACAAATTTGTTACAAAGTTTATAATAATTTTCTTTTATAATTTCTTTGTTGCAAATAAAAATCGAAACTTATTATACAATTTATAACAAAAAACTTTAATATATTAACAAATATTATATATTTTAATATACATTTTTATTTATTTAGCGCAAACAAATTAAAAATACTTTTGTTAAAGTAAATTTAAAGTTTTCTTAATTTCAAAATATTTTGTTAAAGAGTTGTTATAATTTTTGCAAATTAATTTCTTTTTAATAATTGCATTTTTTAAGACATAAAATAATTTATTATATTTAACAAAATCTTCTTAATTTAAAGCTTATATTGTTTGTTTACAACAAAACAACTTCTTAATTTTAATTCGAATTTTTTCGATTTAAGTGTTTTTAATCTAGAGATTCTTTATTAAGATTTTTATTAATTTTTAAGATTTTTTATACAATTTTTTTAGCAAATCTTTAATTATTTTTCTTAAAATAAGAACTTGTACTTTAATTAATTAAAATAAAGATACTAGTTCTTTTTAAACTTTCTTTTTACTTTATAATCGCAAAATCTTTGCGTTATTAATAAGTACTTTTGCTAATTATAATACAAAAGTCAAATTATCTAATATTTTTCGCTTGCTTTGCGCTAACAACTTTTTGTTAAATAACAACTTTAACTTATTTTAAAATACAAGAGTTAAATTATTTAATATCTTTTGTTTGCTTTGCATTAATAAATTTTTATTAAATAACAACGCTAATTTGTTTTGCAATATCGACAACAACTTTGTATTTAACAATAAAATTTCTTTATAATTAAGATGTTTCGACAATTTATTTGTTAAATTTTTCTTATTTAAACGATAAAAAATTTCAAAGTTATAGACAATTAACTTAAGCGCTTAGCAAACTTGTTCTAAGTTTAACTTCTTTTAACTTATAAATTTCTTAAAATTATTATAATTCAATTATATCTTAATAGAATATATATTGCTCTTTAGATAATGTCTTTATTACTTAAAAGCGATTACAATAGTTAGCAATTCCTAATTATGCGTCTTATAATTTTGCTTTATTAAAATTATTTTTTGCGATTAAAATGTTATTAAACATTTATTTTTGTTGTTATTTTGTTAACTTAAAATACTTGCGATTGCAAAGTTAAATATGTCAATCTTTATTCTTATTTTCTTGCTTAAGTTGTAATAATAAAATAGTAAATTTAATATAAAGATATCGCAAAACTAACGAAACGCTTGCTTTGCTTTATTTGATTAAACAAAAAAATTATATTTTTTGTTATTTTTACTTTCTTTTAATAAATTAATAAGAGAGACAACTCTTTTCAAATAATAATATATAAAGCGTTTATAAAAGTTTATAAAGTCTAAAAATACTTAGAGTTTGCAATAAGTTTTTAATTTAAATTATTTTTTAATTTTTTTAATTTTTTTTAAATTTATTTATATATCTTTTAAAAATACAATAAAGTTCAAAAATTTAATTTTTGTAGTATTAAATTTACATTTCTTTAGATTAATATATAGCGAATATTCGCAAAGACGTTTTAGCATTTGTCTAATATAACATTAATGCTTCGTCGAATTATTGCTATATATAAATATGTTATTTATATAAATTACGCAAGTTATATCGATCAATTTTCGCAATACTTTATTAATATAGATTTAAAAGATTACAAATGCGTTTGTTAATTTAAATAACATAACTTAGTACTTAAAATGCTTATAATATATACAAAACGTTGTCTTTTATTTATTATCGCATTTAATGCAAATGCAATAATAGATATTCTTTAGATTTAAAACAATAAAGCGCTTTGCTTCGCATAAACAATCTAGCGTTTTCATAATTAAAGACAATAAATAACAATTTTTAATAATAATTACATTTAAATCTCTATAATTAACATATAAACGTAACTTATTGTTCGATTTTAATACAAATAGAATAGAGATGTTTGTAGACGAAACTAAATGCTTAATTCAATCTTTTGCTAACGCATTATCAAGATATTGTCAAAGTATTGCTAGCTTGTTTTGTGAAAAATTATAAAAAGATATAAACAATAACTTTTTATTGTTTTAAAACTTAATAACGTAATTTTTTTTTTAATTTTGATAAAATTTTTATTAATTTATTATCACAAATATCTTCTAGATCTCTTAATTCCTTAAAGATCTTAAATTTTGTTAATTTTTTGTTTAATGTTTTTGTAACGTTAGCGTAAACAATTGCATAAACTATATTATATTTAACAAGATCTAAAACAAACTACTTAAGATTAATTATTTTTAATTTTTTATTTAAGATCTTAAATTGCTAACTTTGCGTTTTCGAATTAATTAATATGTTTTACTTAAATAGCATTAACATATTTAATATAAGATTAAAGTCTATATATTTTATTAAGTAGAACAAGATAGTGCATTTTTAATGTTAATTTTATAAATTAATTAAATAACAAATCAACTTATAGATATTGTAATAAAAACAATTATTATTATTAAAAAAACTTAATGTTAATAAGATAACAAATATAAATTGCAATTCTTATTGTACTATATAGATATAATTAATAAGATTAATCTTAGCTCTTAAGTCGACTAAATTTACAACTTGACGTTTGTTATTAAAAAGTTAAGTTTAATCTTTTACTAAAATCGAATTTATTGTTTTTATTTGTTTTTTTTGTTTCGTTTGCGAGACGTTAACGAAGCTTAATTTTTTTTCGTATTTGTTGTAATAATAGCAACAACAATAGACTTG
>JAABUL010004222.1_pt1 | contig 19588 bp, 23 predicted proteins | sample 5559151 | NCBI WGS metagenome assembly JAABUL01 (sample SAMN10711876, study PRJNA513368) | rock metagenome | isolation source: Antarctica rocks | place: Antarctica: Victoria Land, Pudding Butte sud | reverse complement strand
GGTGAACATGCGATGTATGGTCAAAGTCGACTCGCAGGCTCCTCTGCATCTTTACGCTTCACTTGGTTGCGGTATGCAAACCGGAGCGGGAGGTATCATGAATGCTCTCGATGTGCAGTCCGGCGCGACCGTGGCTGTCTTTGGAACAGGGGCCGTGGGCTTGGCAGCCGTGACCGAAAGCGACGGCTAGATGCACTGGAGTAAATGCCATTGCACCAACAGAGTTAACGTCGACTTCGCCGGTATCAACAAGGTGCTTGACGATTTTGATGTTGCCCTTAGTTACCGCAACATCTAACGGCGTTGCATTTCCGATCCCATTCCGGTTCAATACATCGTGCGACTGCTGAAGAAGGAAATGGACAAGTTCCTCGTTCTCCTCGATTGTCGCTCTACACAAAGCGGTCATTCTTGGGCCAATATTGCTGGCGAAGTCCGTTGGATCCCAGTGAATCTTATTACTGAAACCTGAAGGATGAAGTAGAGGACCTAGCAGCTGTTTAATAGCGGGATCCCATGTGATTTGAGGGAGCGACCCATAGTGCGGCGGGACGAATAACACAACAGAGCTCAACTTGTTAGTAGCTCGCCAGATATCTGCGAGCTGCACGACAACAGGATGCTGGGCGTTCAACTGCTCATATGATAAGCCAGAATAGTCGACTCTAACATTTCTCGTATTTGAGAGCAGACCGGTAAGAAGCTTCCTAGCGCGGAATTCTCTCGTTGGCTCACTGGGCCAGTATTTCGCACGTATAGTAAGCTTCTGGCGGTAAAACCAGTCGAGCGAAGGTTCTTGAAGCGTCCTGCATGTCAGAAGCAAAGCTGGAAAGTCGCCTGTCTTTGTTGACCCGCACTTGTTCACTGCACGGCTTGTTAAGTCGGAGTCTTGGACTAAATTCAAGATCGAATCCCAAAGTTGCGGTGGTAGTAACTCCAACCGACTTGGGGTTAAAGCTGTCACTGGAGGACGGTTCGTGCTCACCGAAGGCAACAAACGGGTCGCCTGGTCGGAGATTGGCTTAGAAGCATTAACATTAGCGATAGCAGTCGAAGCAGTGTCCTCCGTGGATCGGCGTAACTGGGTACCTCTTTGGATGAGACGCATTGGTGCGCCATGCGTGATTGAAGGCGGAACTGTTCGCTCAGATCGGTCTTGATAGCTGCTAATCCGAGCTGTAGACGGTTCTGTAACTTTCGCGAGCACTTGCGTAATGGTCTCGGCTGCCATGCCTTTGCAGTTACCGCGGAAGTTAGCCCATGGATGGCGGCAAAGATCGGCATCAGAAAAAGATCACCTCACGATGACCGTACGCTTTGCTTAGACTGCTTCGACTGTAACAGACTCGAGGCGGCCATTCCATGTCTAGTGTCGAGCCGATCATCACCGTTTCGGGGAGGTTGGAAGATACGTTTGCGAAGTCGTCAATCTATGTGAAGCGTTGTTATGGATCGGAGATATCAGACTTCTTCTTTTTATCTATCCACGTTCCAGGACGTTTAGAACGGTATCAAGAGACTAATCAGGTGAGCAATATGATATCTGAGTCCTAAAGGCTTAAGCAACAGTCCTATCCGTGTCATGGTGGAAGAAAATACTCGAAAGCCGCGCAATTCGAAACCTTGCTGGGCTCTGTGCCCGAGCCTAACCAGTGACTGCCGTCATACTCTATATCGTAGACTGTCCATGGAGCATCATTGAAGAGGTATCTCCACAATTCCATACTTAAGTCGATTGTTGCGCCATTGACGGAACTGTCGCTAGTAGTTGGGTCATCTTGGGTTCGCCCAACACCTACACAGCTCTGACATCGGTCAATTACCGTAGCCTTTGCACTTCTTTGTAGCTGTGGGTTTGTGACGACGATGGTTTGGTTGCAGTTGATTGGCTGTGGCTGGCTAAGTTGTGTCGAGTCGAACGATGTCCAGAATGCGACATAATACTTCGGCACTAGTTCAGGGGCGATATTGTCGAAACAGCGAAATGCATATGTAGGATATGCCTCATATACAGAAGCCATTTTCCCCCCTGCCTCGTAAGAAGCTTTTCCGAAGCGGTCACTACTTTGTGTTGAGGATCCAGAACAAGACGCACTGGTAAAACTGACGGCCGTATCACCCACTGGATCAAGTATGGCCGTCTCTTGCGCTGCGGAAGCTGTGTGATGACTTGAGCTAGACTTCATCGGCTGGTTCGCGGCGGATGCAAGTTTTGGGATTTGAGTTCCGTTCCAGCACGTGTATGCTTGGCTCGGGATTCTTTGCCAGTAGCCTGAAGCGCATATCGAGATGTGGGATGTGTCTTCCGTCGCGCGACATATGCCTTCGTGTTCGCAGACTTCAATAGTAAATACGTGGTGGGCCCACACTAAGCTAGCTACAGAAAGAAGGATGGTGGAACGCATATTCGCGCCTTGGTTCGTCATCGGTAGCGACAGTACTTGCTTTATGCCACCTGGAAATAGGTGAACCTGATTTCGTACTACTCATACTAAAGGAACAAAACGAGATCATATGCGTTCAGTTTCAGCACGTAATCCTTATCGCATGGTCCATTTCTTCGGTCGTCCCACCCCCGGAAGGGGCGCGCTGCGTCCCACAGTCTCTTAGGGGCGAGGCATGTTTTTGCTTGAAGTGGCTTGCTATGAGACTGGTGGGAACGGTAATGAAGGGGCAGTAAGCGCAGCCGCAACTGTCAAAGACGTGTAGGGAGACAAACGGTTCGCAAATAGCGGTGGGTAATGCGGTGCTGCTTTGATAGGAGGAATGTGGTGGGAGCAGATTTGTACAGAGTGATGTTCATTATTTCATTTCTCCTTTACAGCACGTGACCAATCCAGGATGTCGTGGAGAAGTATCACGTGATGTTCTTTGCGTGGTTATTGTTGCATCCAGACGACGAAGGCACGGTAACAAACGAGATGAACAGCGACAATGCAGGCTAACGTTCAATTTGTGGAGAGGTTGTACCAGATAATGCAAAGAGCACCAACTAGATCAACGGCGTTCCGTTAGAGACAACGACCACTGTAAGACTTCCACAATGGAGTCAAGTGCCAAGGTCAATGCAAGATGACGCAACCCTACGGTGCGGCCCGAATGGCGATCCCCGCTTCTGAGTTGGCCTGACGGTGGATAAAGAACTCTTGCTTGTCAGGTCCAACGGGAACCTGAAGAGAGGTGAACAGAGAACCCTGTGCGGTATTAGTTGGCGTATCGAAGCTTCAAGCCCTGAGAGTACTTACTCGTGATGCAACAGAGCCGGTCTGTGTGCTTTGTAAATGTGTGCAGTTTCTCCAAAGGCCGATGGGTTGTTACATTCAGGCGGTCGGAGCGGTCGAAGCGGTCGAAGCGGTCGAAGCGGTCCAAGTGGTTCAAGCGGTCCAAGTGTTGTCACAACAGATCTCTACACTACTTATACTTCTCCCCACATCGTCATTCTGTACCACGGCCTTGACTATGGAAAACCCCCATCGGGAAGACATGTGTAAGCTGTCACTAGGTTGTCTTGGGTGGAGGCGAACAAAGCAAAAGAACCGACAATACCCTGGTCGCAAACATAGAGCGCACTCTCCGTTTGTGGATGCTATATGCGAGATACACCTGCTACGAATGATGCCATGATTGCGGCATCTCTCCAGCAGATACTCCTTGAGCTTGGGAGCTTTTCGACGGCATGCCCGATGGCCGCCTTGCGCCACCTGTGGGATTTCAGCAACTTAAAGTATACGAAGATTGAAGACCAGCACAGATGCCCGACCTGAACAATCTTTTTATTCACTTGGTGTACCACCTGGGTCGTGTAACAAAGTAATCGGCCGATGTGATCACGGGTGATGCTGGACAATATTATATGGCCAACCGCCAAGAGCAGCCCGCCGTGGCCAAGCTCTTGCAGTGGACTTCACTACTTGCCAATCTGTCAATGAGAGCTCTCCTTACCGTCGAAGAAAGTCAGCTCGGAGTAATACAAGAGGCACGATGAGGATAGTGATGCTAGGGTCTGGTAGCGTACAGTGCAGCATGAAGAGCATGCTTTTGCCCGCTCCCGTAGGCAGGATGGAATCCTCCAGATCAACCACAACGGCCTTCCGGCTGCTGGAACGAAAGTGTTGTCTGCTGGACCTGTTCGGGTATGGGCAGTGAAGTCGGCAAGTGCGGGTCTCTGCAACTTGATTGCGACTCTGGACCTGGCGCAGCATAGCCTTTTCATGTCTTCTTCTATTCATCATATTGTGGAAGTTGTTTGTGACCCGAGTCATTCCGTCTTCTCGACCATTTCGCCTTCCACAGCGCCCTCGACGCAACGAGGAGTGTCATGCCGCAGAAGAGCCCATTCGCAAAGCTCACCAAAGGGTTGATGTAAATTACGCGCATCAGCCATATCGCTTGTCGTGTCGTGTCAGTCCGTCGATTCTTCCTATTGAGCCACTCGGACTCCCGGGCAATGGTGACAGTGGACAGCCTCGCCAAGACCACCGTTTGGATCACCTCTGATCGGCCAAGCACAGCGCCATGGCGGTCCATGGCTTCAGCGATCACGTATGAAGCGAAGCCTTTGAAGCTGAGGGTGGTCTCGAATCCCATTCTTGGCAGTGCTGCGACTGGCTTAGGCGAGTCGATGTTGCCCACGTCGTCGGTCTTGTATAGGTTCCAGGTCTTGACTTCTGTTGCGCCATTCCAGCTGACATGCACGAGTGTTGTAGTTGTGTTGTCCTCGTCGCTTCCCGTGGCAAGGGAGTGAACGTCTGGCGGTGCGGATGGTTTGCCGACGAAGGAAAATTTGTACGTGCGGTAGCATTTGAGCCAGCTGTTCGATTCGATTAGCATGGGAGATGACACACGCATAATGTGATGTTGCATACTCTTGCTTTACCTACGCCTTCATGATCAGCAACCCATCAGGTGTATGCTCTGTGGACAGCAACCCTTCCAGCTGACCCAGACATTCCCGTTCGGCAAGACCTGAACGTTTGCTCGTGCGACAACATCGTTGCCAGGCCCATCTGGGTGTGGGAATTCCTGCACCACCCTTGCTACCATCCTCTGCGGACTCGTATGCAAATCCACGATCATGCCACGAGAGGAGTCGGCCGTCGGCTCTCGGATCGGCGTCCTCGTGGCATTGTCGAAGAACGAGAGAACCGTATGTGTTTCGTTTGGAGACATGATTCGAGCATTGTGCTGCCTTGCGAACTTGAAGTTCGCTCGGAAGTCTGACACAACACCACCGAGTCGCCAGATGATTTCGCCATCTGGTGCGATCTTGTAGATGGTGTCGGTGTGGCAACTCGACATAAGGAAGCTTCCGTCCGGAAACTTGTCGAGCGAGTTGATGTGTATGAAGTCCCAGTACTGTCGTGAATAAGTACGTGCCCTTTGCTCAAGCGGCCTAGATTCTCTTACCTGCGAGCACCGCTCTGGCAACGACTCCTCTACTTTGCTGCTTTCGTATAGCCCTACATGCTCTGTGGAGCTCCACGTTAAGGTGGGCTCAAAACCATTCGCAACATTGAGTTCGTGAAACAGGTTGTCGTTTATCGTTTAGTTGCCATTCGTGTATCCGATCATACGAGAATGCTCTTGCGTGACGTTCTTCCGTTGATCATAAAATGACAGGGCTCGTGTACCGTTGTCTACTAGATAGATGTCCAGTGACAGTGTGCCGAAAGCCAAGAAACGGAATTCAAGCGTCAAGGGAGCATGTGTGGCGCGCGAAAGGCGGATACAGTTCGATACATGTCTCATCCAGCTTCGAATTCACGAAGGCGCTTGCGGCCTCTAATCTCTTCGTCGTCATCTTGTGTCCAATCGTGACCGCACGCTCGCTTCTGCCCATGCTTACTGCTCGTGAGGCCGCTGCGCACCTTCCAACCCTCCAATTCATCCTGACAAGGATCCTGGAGGCTACAGTCGAACTCCTTTTGTTCTTCACTCCATTCGCACTGGTGTAGATCTAAGCCACTCGGGTCACCTTCCGAAACTGCCCAGTCGCCAGACCAGGCGGCGTGGTCGGTCTCATATCCACTTCGCTGCTCACTCTCCACTCGATAATGGAGTGCACCATGCTCGTCACTGCTCCCTTTCCTTCTGATACCACCGATCCCAGAATCGAAGCTGTGACAATCAGCTTCACAAGCTTCCGACCTTTGTCGCGCTCTCTTGCTGGGACTTCCACCCTTCTTTGGACTCAGACTCCGGTTCCTCCCTTGTCCCTCGCAGAAGCTGCGTAACTCTTCCGGGGCGAAGTAGGCCACCCCTCCGCTTGTCTTCAGCCGCCGGTTCGCGCCAGCGGAAAGGAAGTTTCGAAGTCGCGGAAAGATGTCCCATGCAAAACGTGCGAACAAGAATTGCCGTGAAACACCTTTGATTGGGTGTAAGACACGATTGTGGTATAAAGTGTGGAGCTCGTCCAGCGAAAAAGTATGCGCGTGCAAAGTCCACTCCCAACTCCCGCCGGTATTCTGCTTTGGCAGCAGACTGAAGTCCATCCGGTCCCATGCAAAGTGAAGATCTTGTCGTAACAAGAGCAGATTCTCCGGCCTGTCGATAATGGGTTGGCCTTCCGGAGTGTAGGTACGGAATCGAAACATCTCGTTGGCACGGAACCAATCACCCTCAGCAGCAGGCACAATATGCGCGACGGAAGTGACAAGCCCATGTCGTGTCACCAGGCACGACTCGTCTCTCGCTCTCACGTCTTGATGCGACCGCAGTACCCCAATACCTGCGCTGCTCCATCCTTCTGGGAGATGGGAAGGGAAGCACCAGTGTCGAAAGCTCGGGACGACAGGGTATGGGTCCAGATCTACAACGCCGGAGGTGGCATTGTAATCGCCGAAGGTCGGAACGTGGAAGAAGTATACGCCCGCAACCAGGACATCACCGGCAGCCAGCTCGACCCGGCCTACATCACCGCTCTTCGATGTCGACAGCCAGCCTTCAAATTCGTTGTTTGCGACAATGGCTGCGCTAGTGTGGACGACAGCGTATACGACACCAGGGCGACCGTCTTCGTCGGCGTCGACTGCGTCGAACTCGAGAAGGGTACTGCTTGCATCGTATGCGGGGTGTCGGATGGACACTCGGGCAGGGTGCAGCACGGGGTCGGGCGTGCGAGGTGGTTCCAACGGTGGGCGGAGAGCAAGCGGCATCAAGGAAGGTTGACGGAGACGAATATGGCCGACGTGAAGTAAAGATGTAATACAGGCCTGGGTCGCATTAGGCGCTGTGCTCCCCGCGCGCGTTTAACGTGCGTTGCTGAAGGAACGCGACGTGGAGCCGTCCAGATACGGGTCGGGCCGAGCACGGCCGCGCGATATTGTTTGAGTCGGACCCGCGCGCCTGCCATCTGTCATGTCCCAACAATCTTTGATAAGTCTTACCATGATACTGCTTGCGTGTCCCCGGTAAGTACAATGATGTTAATGCCTCTTGTATTGCGCACCGACTAGTGTGACGCGGTACATGCTACGGAATATGATAGCGCGGCCGTGCGACGGGACCATCTTCTCCTCCCTAGTATCAACACTCCAGCTGCATTGGCGTTCAGAGAGCGGAACATGTCGAGAGTGCAGCATCGCAACACGACAATATCCACCTCGTAGCTCTTGTCGAAGGTAAATCTCGGTATTGAGGAGAGGCGATGAAGTCAGTATAATCGGACTCGCTTGCGCAAAAGTCGCGCATTCTTGCAAGCTGCCTGACAAGACTTGAAGCTATGCCCTGCGCGCATTGATCTCTCTTTTGGTTACGCTGACGGGGCTAGAAAACGGTGATCGAATGCTGTCTCCGGGGAGTTTGTGCACTACGCCGCAGAGAGGCAGGACGCATGTGCGGTTTCTTTTCGCGTTGACAGAGTTGATGGGTTCGAAGCGCTGCTGTGCTGCTCAAAGCAGGAACACGGTGCGTTATGGGCCGGCTCTGATCACCCCTGCCTCACTACGAGGGACTTTTCTTTCTGCTTTTCACCGCTCATACTGCTTCATCAATATGATGCAAATCCTCAGAAGTATAGTCGTCTCTTGTTGCACACCCGGAACGTAAAGGCTGTTCTGAGACGAAGATTTGTCTTGCTATCCCAAAGCAGCCTTCTGCTTCGCGCAAGCCACATCCGAGTCCCGGCAGCATCGACTTCTCCGGTCACAAAAATGACCAACCTACTACCGTGAGCGACGACTGACCACTGTTTGGGCGAGCTCAACGGCCGCTGGCGGTTATTGACATTGCTCGGATCTTCCTAGTCGCGTACGACTTCACACATCCGGTTGAAATATCAAACCTCGTGAGGCAATTCTTAGTGCTCGGCCACTATTGGTTTTCTTTTTTACTGAAGACTGGAATGGACTCAGCACAACCAGAGATCGAAGGCATCAACATTGAAGCTATGTTACGGTAAACTGTGCCTTCTTGCTTGACGACCATGTCTTTACAATTATTTCAAGTGAGTACCGGCTATCGCTCACCTACTCGGACGTACACAAGCCGGCGGAGGTGACGTCCAGTCGATTCAATTCACAGCATCCCTGCTCATCGCGCTGCGCTGCACGATATTCTTGACGGCCCTGATCTGAGCCTTCCAGCCGCAGAATCGAGGCATTTTGGTATCCCTTCGCCAATTGATTCTATTGGATCAGTCTGCCACTTTGCAGTTGGATTGCCCGTTTGCAGCTCAAACCCGGCTGTGCACCCGAGAAGCCTCCTCGTGAACCAACTTCAGCACGCCCCGTGTCCAGAGGAGCCGCCAATGCCGCTCAACAACTCAATTTCGGTGATCTTTGACTTGCAACGGAAGTGACATTATCGACGCAAGCTCCTATGATCGCCAAATGTTAACTTTGATTAGTACTTTGAGAGCTAAGGTTTTAGGCAGAATGCATGGTACCTTTGACTTTTTAGATCGGACGAATTAGGAATATGCACCTCACAATCAGCTCTCGTCACTCGGGGCATAATACATATCAAGCTACGCAGCGTCGTTTCATCTGCATCAGTACATCTGGAAGCTCATCTACTGTCAGCCAAATCGTGACTGCTGTGCAATATGAGGATATGAATCACTCCACCCAGATTGCCTCTGAGACAGATCCCGATACAACTGGTATGCCCCGACTCGATCCCGTCCAACGTCTGCGGCATCGCTTTTACGAGCCACTTCTACTTCTTTGGATGCTCAATCCCGCACGGGGGCCGGCTTGCGCGCTTCCAACGGTCAATCAGCCTCCGCATGACTTTTTCACTCAGTGGCGAGAATTTTTGGACTGCCTCTCTTGGCTATGCGACTTCTCTCATGGAGGGAAGACAGTCAGCGCCGTGGCAGGAGAAAGCGCAGCTGACGGAACTCGATTTTGGCTTGCATCGAAGCATGAAATTGCCCTCCTACACCTACGTCACGTTCTAGAGAAGCTCAGGTCGGCAAGAACGTCAACTCAAGAAGAGAAATTAGCCATGGCACGAGCGATCGCAGAGTCGTCCATTGAGCTCAGCAAGGACAAAATCAAAAATTATTGTCGAGAACTGTCAAGGAGACTGGGTATGATGGAAGGAAGGGATAAGAATGGAGGGCTGTTGTCCGCTGTCATGGCAGTGATTGCTGTGCGTGACCCACCGCTCGAAGTGTGTCGCAGCGCAATGGACTTTCCGGAGTTTGTAACACTGGATCGGACCATCGAAGCAATCACAGATATTCGCACTCCCACGCATTGGACGTACATCCGTCACTATCTGGTACGATTGCAAAGTTGGCACAGAAAGAGTGCCATCGTCGTCAGGTTCGCAGCGCGATATTCCGCCGTGATCGAGGGCTGTTCCTGTGAATGGCTGCGGCTACCTGAAGATGCCGAACTGCCTCGCAAAGATGAGAAAACGAACCTTCTTGGCGCGCTGAAGAGGATGCTGCCGAGAGATCAACAGGAGCGAGCGATCGTTTCCTGCATCTCGGGACCGCTCGCGTGAGGGAACAGCAGCTCCGGAGGTATTTCGGAGTTAAAGTGAAAATGCTGGTGCGCTCCCTTAGGCATTTGTCCGGCGATGCGGAAGATGTCGCTCTTCTTGATCCGTTCCAGATTCACAAGAAACCGGCCACCCATGTCTCGTGCGTGACGGTCCGGAACTGCTGCACCCGGGAGGTTTCCAAATAGCTCGGAATCTATGCGCGCATGCTCGCGAATCTTTCCGATGATCCTGCTTGCCTCGAGTTCTGCTGCAGATGCCGCTGATTTGGCCTTTGCATCCCAGGCTTCACGTTGCTCAGTCTTCAAAATCCTTGACGCTGCGCCTTGCACTTGGGTGCTCTGACGTTCGTATCCATGTTACGAGCCAAGGTGATGAGAGCATCTAACGAAGTACGATCCGCGTGGCTCGTCTCCATATCGGAAGGCCATTGCTTTTTGCGACTGCTGGATCGTCTGGAAGACCATGGATCGCTGGAGGATTTGCAGACCAGTACCACTCCCTCCCGCAACTTCGATCAAACTCCTGTACGCATGGCTGTCTTCGACGGGTCGAAGCCGTTCGAGAGTTGTTGTGTGGCTGCTTCCCGGGATGGTCAGGCCAGCTGAAATGCCTGTGCTCTGCATCGCTGCGACGATCATGGTGGTTGAGATGGAAATGGTCGTCCACGGGATGGTGTCTCCACCTGACCTGCTTGTTTGGCAGACGAATAGATGTCATAACCAAGTCGGCAGGTGGATAAATGGCATTCTGACAGATGACGAAGTTAAAGAGGTAGGTTGGAGGTTCTGGCGTGAATTCCGACATCACTGCTAAATTTGCCACAGTTCTTGGACGTCTGTATTCACTCAACTGAATCCCCTGCCGACGTACAGCAGATTGACCCCTGGATGAGACTTGTAAAGCATGACCCATCTGTGGAACAGTATGTACAGAAAGAAGTGGAGAGACCGGGAAAGAGTATTGCTGTCACCGGTAGGTATTCAAGCTATGCACGAGATTGGCGACTAACAACAGGTATCGAACAGTGGCCAGGAACTTCGTCACATCATACGAACCGAAGTCATTCGAGCAAGTAGATACAACATACCGCTTTTTGAGCTCCCCTATCAGTCCAGATATGATGATACGCGGAGGGGTGGCATAGCTGTCCAATGGATGCTCCAGAAACAGCCAGAATGATTGATAGGTCAAGGATTATCCCCAGGTTTTCGATGCAAAGGGAGAAGTTTATTTAACCTTGAAACGTTACACGCCATAACGTGTGAATGGCAGTAGGAATGGGTATATGGAAGCTCTCCTGGCGTTCGCAGAGGAAGTTGCATAGAGAATAGTCCTATATCCGCGAAGACAACGGTACTCTGTCAGTTTCCGTAGATACGGTCTGGATACGCTCATCCATGTGCGACAGCTTTACACGGGATCGGTAACTTGGATCCGTACATCTCCTCTACCAGACATGTTGAAGGCCGTATAAGACCGCAATTTTACGGGATCAATCGCCATGTTCAATCAAAACATCGTTTTGACTTCTACGTCAGATTGCAAGAACATGCATAACATAATAGTTTAAGATGTGCTCTATTTAGCTCGTGAATGTCTACTCGCCTTCCTTCTCTGGCTCTTCGCCGAAGTGCTTAATGACAAAAGCCCCAACCATAACGTAGAACGTCCAAAGTCGAAATAAATCTTCCAGAATTGCATGTGAGGCGCGTCGTTGTGCCTCAGGGGGACAACATGCTTATCCAAGCTGATAGCTCGAAACTGGAACTTCCCTCTCAACAACGGATTCATCCTCCTCTCTAGACCAGCTCCAGAGTCGATCGTATGACTTACACTGCTTCTGCCTTAATTCCTCTATGGGTACAATCCTCGTAATGTAGATTCTGTTATGGTCGAGAGATTCCCAGGTCCGTCGCACCGAATTGACTTTCAGAGCCTCTCTTTCATCAAGAATGAGGCTCTGCATCGATGCTTTTGGAAAGTTCGCACTTGCTGAAGATCGACCATCTGATCTAGCCTGTGGATCGTCGAATGCGTCACCACTATTAGCGTCTCCATTCTGCTGGCCCATTTCCATTCCTAGTACTTCGTTCGAGCCATTGGTCTGGCTAATGTCAGTATCGTCCTGTTCACATCTGCCGTATAGCTGAGAACAAAGGTTCCTGTATTGGCTTGGAACATCACCGTTGCCACGAAGCCAGAACGCGAAATCAGATGTAGAAGACTCCGCACGCGCAGAACGGCTATACTCAGAAGAATCAGCAACAGAGGTCGAATTCTCCAGCTCTGAAATCTCCCCACGAGACCTGTATTGCTCCCCTATACCTGATATTTCTGGTTGAGTAGAAATGCAATCGAGCCAAAAGATTCTAATGAGCTCTCTTCTGATTGCAAATGGAGTCGGATGGGCCTTGGACAGGTCTTTGGGTATTCCAACGATGACATTCGCGAAATGGTACATGCGCTCCTGATAATAGGTGTTGTCGCTGGGACGGTTTGAGCGTGAGCAGTTTGGCATGGTGATGTGCTTGCTACTGAGCTTTGGAACCTCCAGGGGCGTGGATTCCAGGCCAGAGGTCCTGGTGCGCGAGCGATGAGTTGGTCGATCTCATTCGTCTTGATACCGCTAGACTGAGCCAAGAATGCCAAGGAGCCCAATCTTTGGTGGTCACAAGGTTGAACGGTTGGTTTTCGCTGCCCTCTGTCTTTCAGTGGTTGGCTGTATTTACCTTCAGAGAGATATTTGAAATCCCGGTTAGACTGACAACACAGGTCCAAGTAAATCTCCTTGAATTCCTTCCCATTGGAAGTCCAGTGATTTTGTAGATTCTGTCGTAGGCTTTGTTTACCTCTTCCTGTAGCAGGTAGTAGTTGATAGAACCCGTCAACGCAGGACTTCAACAGTCTCGAATCCTGGATGAAGGACTGTAGCGTCACGATCCTCTCACACTGGAGGACTCTATCCTGGATTTTCAAACGTCTGCTACTGTCGTGGACGTTGCAAAATAGCTTTCTGTCACGCATCCAATTTCGAATTGTCTCAGCATCATGCGTAGAGTAGACTGACATCTTCAGCTGTAGAAGTTCCACCGTCCTCCTATCAAGGACATTAGGATCCATACCGGATCCCATGATATCACTCCAAAGGCTGCGAATTGATTCCAAGTAGTTTTGGAGTTCCTGAACGTACTTTCAGTCATCGTTGATACACGAGCACGAAATTGAAGCAACTGACTTCGTAAAAGTGGGGCGAAAGTGGTGGATCCAATGAGCCGAATGTTAAGGTGCTCGGCCACAGACTTGCGAACGGAGCAAGAGCGAGCAAGGTCTTGAGAAATCGCCCGTTATTGTACCTTTTGATAGCCCTGAACATCCGTCGGTGGAATTGCAGAGCGTCTTTAAGCAACTCAGTGACCGCTTCCGTGTCATTCCTCCCTTCAGCTACGATAAGTTGTCGAAGTCTTTCACTGTGAGGAAATTTTTCGAAATTACCCATTTTCAGGGAGGACATGGCGGAAATGATCCACATAGCAAGCGAGGAATCCATGTACTTATATGGATGTACTGCGTGTGCACCGCACGTATGATATATTGCGAAACCCCTCGCACTTTCGCTGTCTCCGACTGGAGTAGGTACTGGCACCTGAAATTTTCAGGAATGTAACCATAATTGTCACGTGCAAAGAAATCACAATGTTCACTGTACTTGGCTGGGATTCGCAGTCTGCACTATTGACGAGGCTTACACAGCGTCCGCCGCCCCTCTCTGCGTCGCTGCACCACCCTGCGTCAGTGGTTGGATGAACTAATATAGGTTTTGGCTGACGGCACGGCAGCCAACCGGCGATCAAGTAAGACACAAAAGCTTATCAACCAGATCTTGGGCAGTGGTTTGATGGCACGGCAAGCACGGTAATGGCCCGATCCGAACAAAACAGGCCCTGAACAGACCGCTTTGCGGAAAAAGCCAAGCTCCAACCAAAATGGCCTGAACCAGAGCGGCGCAAAACATACTGAGCTTTCATCGAACCATGCTGCCAACCTCCCCGATCATTGGTCACCATCAGATTCGTCTTGTAAGAACTTAATACCAGGGCGGATTATCAAACTGCCACACATGAGGGGGAAGCGGATTCTTGTATGCAAGCGCACGACAATCATACGATCCACTCGCTTCAGGATCGGTCTTCGAACTGCAACGAAACTCGAACCGCCACCACTGCGGAGAGGCAACACGTACATCCCACGCACAGATCTGTAGCCCAAATTTATGCCGCATTAGCTCGATCTGACGGACCTAACTGCGTGAAGCAAAGATGGCCGATACCCCTGCCGCTCTCTCGACTATCGGTCTCCCTTAACGGTACTCCGCAAAAGTTGGAATTCACTACTGAATGGTCGGCGTACAAGTTTTGATATTGTTCAGATTGAGCGTTTGAGCCTTTTGGCATTGGCGGAGTGTCAAGTGCACACACGCCTGTCTCGTCTGTTCATCTCTCTCCTTGACACCCAAACCTTTGTGAAAGAGACCAATACAGCAACGTAACAATGCCCGATTACAAAGCAAACAGAATGCCACTCAATCTCGGGACTCCTATTAATCTAGTGCGTAGGAGCTTCTGTGTATCCGCCAGCTCTTTACGAAACGTTATAAGCTCGCTTAGTGTCGTTTCAAACGCCCGGGTCATTCGTTCAGTGTAGCGCTTGACTGGGCTTGCAAGGCTATCAGCCTTCTTCAGCTCTAAATTCAGTAGTGCATTTGCTTGTCGAAGCTCTATACCGTCGGGGCGAGAGCTGTCTAGTAGGGACAAGTCGAGGCTAGAACTCTGACCAGGTGTTTGGGGGTGCAGGTCTTGTGGCTTCGGCGAGGATAGTTTTTCCAGGACGGTGATCGGACTCAACGGAAACAGTCCCGAGCCACGCCAGCTGGATAGGATGTTTGCTGTCTGAACGCCTTTTCTCTTGCCCGAATGAACATTTCTGTCCACTCGACCCGTGAGATGCAGCCAGAATCAAGTCGGGCGGCGTTGTCTGTCTCCGCTGCAAGCGCACGCTTCAATGGCGAGAACATGCCTATATCAAGTGGCTGCAAGATATGCGAGCAATGCGGCGGTGAGATGAGCAAGTCGATCATGTTATCCATGCAATAGGCAATTACATTTGCCGTGATATGACTACTTTGCTCGTCCATTGCGAGCAGTCGCCGTAGAGTCCTATCGACTAGTCGGGTTGCTGGTTCAAAAACAGTCGTTAGCCACTCGAAGCCGTGGCTATCGCTAGTCCAGCCGCTATTGCTTGTCGAGAAGTGCCAGTCTGGCGGTGTATACGTTGGGATCCAGCTTGTATTCGTGTGTTACGCTTTGTAGATTACGAGCGGAGGAATTGCTTTCCCAGCAGCGCTTATACACTCGATAGCAGTTATCCACTCTTGCCGACCGTTCACAACTTTCCAGCTTGCCTTGTCCTGGACGTTAACTAACGCCCTCGATGACTGACTCGTACTAACGGCAAAGCCAGACTCGTGCATACCGTAAATACAGTCCAGGTTATATTGATGCTGCAAAACAAGCTCGCTCACTGCCTCAAACCATGTCTTTACTGCCTCGATATTCGCTGAATTGTGTCTTGCTCCTTCAATCTGGCGTGTCCAAGCACCTTTATCTCAGGATGACGGGTACGGAATCGGTCAAGCCAGCTCTTGCCGATTGGTCGAAGTGTAAGGGGAGTCAACAGTGGAGAGCTGGCTGCGCTGGCGGCGGATTTCTTCAGCCACTTCTATAGCCAATGCTGGCGAGGCAGGGAAGCCAGTGGTTGTTAGACGTGAATCCGTCGTACGAGAGTCTTCTCTTCTCCGCTCGAAAGGATCTGTCAATGCTCGTTGGCAGACGTCCGTGAAATTCGTCCAGACATGCGGTTGCAGAGGGTAGAGAATGGAACCGAATTTGCGCGTGCGCATGCTCGAATGGACTTGTGTCTGCCTCTCTTGTACTGATGTATAGCAGTATGTATATCTACTCTGGAGAACGCGTGTTTGACGCGTGATTGTGAGCTCATTGTTATTGGAAACACGGTAGGACGCGAGAACGTGGGAACCTCGTGTTCCAATAGCCGAGGTGTTCCACTAGCCCATGAATTACGTTAACGTAGTTCATGGGGAAGCGGCTCCCGAGGAGCGGCCCACTACGCAGAGCGTGATGATTTGTTCGCACGCAGAATGTGAGATGCCGCCAGCGGGATATAATCTACGCTGAAGTGGGCCGCTTCCCGGGGTGCCCCGCTTCCCCATGAATCCAAATCTCAAAGTCCTCTCTCTTCTGGTTCCTGGCTCAGGTAGGCCATCCTCCTTCAGCAGAAGGTTGCTTTGGTATTTTCAATCCCTTACCAAGGGTCTGTTTGAACTCCACCCATATGCATCTGGGACTCACACTCACAACAGATAGGGTTTGTCCCCATCTTTATACAGGTGCACATTGTCCTTTGTACCTGAGCATAGGAGGCATACCCATCTCCTATGTGTCTGTCTCTTCTCCAGCCGCAGACTCTTGCCCAGTATCCCAACAACTGGTACTGTCCCTTTTACAGCAACAGCTCAGGCTGTTTCCATTTGCCCTTTAGCTTTGGTGCCCACACCTGAACCACAGGCTCTCGCTGTTATATCTCCTCTCTTCCAGGCTCCTGGAATACAACGGCAAACCCGGGCTCATAACCTGTCGAGATTGCTGAGTTGGGCAGACCAAAGGACCTGATTCAGGTGTGGTGAAAAGGATAAAGGTCTATCTACAAAGTACAAATCCCTAAAGACGGAAGTGCCAAGCCTGCTCAGATCACAAGACTAAGCTTGGTGCCTCAGGCATCAAGCTGGTCCTGGGATCAGATTTCTAACAGACAAGATGAAATGTATTCATTTGCCAAGGCGCTAATTCAGAATTTAGTTGTCACCCGCGCGACCCGGAGTAGTATTCTAGCCGTTGCCGGGTGGTATTCAGGATTCGAGTTACGGTGCCAATCAAGGGCGCTACCCCTGAAATTGCAGTCTTGGCCTTCGGACGCAAATATCACTCACTTTACTCCCGAGCCGCTTTCCGCCATGTCTACAAACAATTGTATATATCCCCCCACGATGCGCCCGCCATTATTCTTTCCCGTCTCTTCCACTTTCTGACCTCATCATGTTGTCTCCCTCTTTGACATCTCTTCTCGCCATCGCCCTGCCGTTGTGCAGTGTGGCAGCAGTGTCTGGCACTGTCAAGACTCGAGCCGATTCGCTCTCAGCCTGCGCGGCGTCCATGAACGATGTTCTTCCTAGCCCTACCCCACCAGGATACGTCTTCAGCGGCAACGTACGCAAGTACTATGTCGCTGCCGAGGAAGTGGAATGGAACTACGCACCCACAGGATGGGACAATTGGCTCGGCGTCGGTCATCATCCCCAATCACTTCGTCGTCGCCTACTGACTTGGTCGATTAGGTCCTTTTGAACCTTTCCCCGCGAGCCTAAATGGCTGGTGCAACGGCCTTTGGCACGACCTGGTTGAAAGCACTGTACCGGGGCTACACTGATGCTACGTTGAACACGCAGTCGCCGCAGCCACCGTGGCAGGGTACTCTAGGGCCGATCCTCCGGTCCGAGGTCGGCGACCTGGTCGAGATCATGTTCGTGAACCGGCTTTCGAAGAACTACGCCAGCATGCATTCCATGGGCCTCTCCTACACCAAGTACAGCGAGGGCTCCGCCTATCCGAACGACACCGCGCCTGGCCAGGAGGTCAACTTGCCAGAGGCTGAGGGGGTCCCGCCGGGAGGATGTGTCGTTTACAAATGGTTCGTCGACGATGTTTCTGGTCCGCCAGCAGGCCAGCCGGCTATGGCGCATAGCTACCACTCGTACGTTGCTTTGCAGCAGGACACGAACGCGGGCTTGATTGGGCCGCAAATCGTGTATGCGCCGGGCCAGATGGCCGCAACCATGGCCAACTATCGCGAGTTTCGTCTGCTCTACATGATCTACAACGAGATGGATTCCTTTCTCTCGGGCCAAAATGCCGCTGCCTTAAAAAGCAAGAACCCATCTTCCGGGGGTACTTCGTACCGGTCTGAAGTCATCCGTTTGTGGCGTCATCGCTTTCACTGGGAGGTGGGCGTGAAAGCGGTCCTCTAGCTTTCGATAGACCTCTTGGCGTACTATGGCTTGCAAGTCCGACCGTGTGTGTCCGCCGTCGAGCAATCGATTCGAAGACAGTCTCGTGATGTAGAGGACGAGTGAGTTTCGTAGAGACAGATACACAACGAGCATGATGTTGGTCGCTGTTAGACACCCAGACCTGCCGCATTCAGCTGTCCGCTTGCTTGCTCTTTAATCCCCTTCCGTTCGAAATGCCGTATGGCGCACGCTTATGCAGTAGAGGCAGAGCCCCTGCCTGCCTGCCTCTACTCCATCCCTGTCACACCTTATTATCAATATCTGAACGATGCCGCTAACGGGTTCCCGGCCGACTTAGCGGGATGTCAAAGAGTGGCCCACAATATCTGTGCAACCTTACGCCTCAGTTGGTGTGAAGTGCTATTAGCAAGTCTGGAAACATATTCTTAGCGCGCACGTGCACCTCCTAACGACGGCCAGCAAACGTTAACATAGTCACGTGTTGGTCTTTGGCTGGACCCATGGAGTACGGACGGAATCCAGCTGTACCACTTCTTGTGGGCGATCATTTGCGCGATGTGTGCAATCGTGATTATGCCAAAGAGCACAGCGTAGAGGTACGCGGCGGGTAGGCTTGGACAGAAGGGGGGCCATACACTATCAGGGTTCGATATCGCTGGATCGGTCAGCACAAAGTGGCGGGAAGTGCTGGAGTTGCACATACCTTCGCCTTTCCCCATCTCGATTGATATGCTCCTATTGATAAGTATGTTGGTGCAAAGTAGGAACCGGATAGAGAAATGGGGTCCTGTGATGATAGCGTTGAGAACCGGGCTCGAGGAGAACCTATATATGCCTACCCTTGTCGTACAATCACGAGTGAGCCCTCTCGAGCATTAGCACTGCCGACTGCGCGAACCTCCATACGCATGCTCAGGCCAGCAGTATACCAGGCGTGGACACGAAACCATGTGTGCTCGCCAGCTGCTTTTAGAAACTTGCCAAAATCATATAGACAGGCGACGCAGCGCCATCGCACGCCTTGCTGTTTCGGGGAGAATGTATAGCAGGCCATGACCCGATTGTTCAGGTTTGTAACAAACGCTTCCGAGACACCCAATGGCAGTCGTATAGGCAAGCCGCGATCCTTCTCGCCAAACGGTGTGAGTCGACCGCAGGGAAGATGACTGGCAAGGGCCGACTCTGCCGCGTCACATCAGTGGTTGAACTACCAACGAGTAGCGTCGAGGCGCAGGCGCAGCTGAAGCGGAAGCGGAAGCGGAAGGAGTTTTATTTTGTGGAGATCGACAATCACGTGCATACGAATCTGGCGAGCGTCGGTATGTACGTCTCATCTTGCTCGACTCTATCTAATAAAACTCTACGGCGACAAGATTGCTATCATACACTGCCACTCACCAGGCATCAGCTCTCGGCAAGGGATACGGGAAGCCTGCAACACCTGCAATTTTCGCAAGCGTCTCGGATGTGCTG
>JAABUL010004220.1_pt1 | contig 19598 bp, 9 predicted proteins | sample 5559151 | NCBI WGS metagenome assembly JAABUL01 (sample SAMN10711876, study PRJNA513368) | rock metagenome | isolation source: Antarctica rocks | place: Antarctica: Victoria Land, Pudding Butte sud | reverse complement strand
TTAATTATATATATATATTAATATAGTAATATATTAATAAACTTCTTATCCTATTTTTTTTTATAATTCTTATAATCTCTCTTATAAGTATTTATATTAATTATAAGATAATAGTAATAATAATAATAATAATAAATAATATAAATATATAATTTTTATTATATATATTATAACTTTATAAGTATATTATTATTATATTGTTATATTGTTATTATTTATTATTTATTAATAAGCTAATTTATAATAGAATCATAATTTTTAACTTTAATATATATTTATATATACTTACTCTAAGATAGTATATTAATATTAATAGTATATTAGATTTACCTTATAAGACTTATCTTCTAGAAGGGCTTAATAATTATACTAGAGGTAAGATCCCTCTTTATAATTACTATATTAATAGTTATTATAGTATTAATTATTAAATAAAGATAACTACCTTAATAGCTCTCTATTAATATATTAATTAACTTATAATAGATTCCTTTAGTATTATATTAACATGTAAGGTATACTATTAATATTATTACCTAGCGTAGTAGAATAATAGTATAAGAGAAGAAGAGAAAGGAACTTAATATATTAATTACTTAATAATATAAAGTATATAAGTAGATAGTAGTTATAATTAGGTTTATACCTAATAAAATTATTAATATATAAGTTATAATTAATATTTTTAATATATATATTAAAGAATTAAAGGGCTAGTTAAAGGTTTTATAAATTAAACTTAATAGCTTATAATAGTATAAAAAGGAATTAATATTATTAGAGCTTTATTAGTATCTTCCTTATAAGCCTATTAGATTTATAAGATTAAGCTTATATAATCTTTAATAAGGCTTTATATTTGATAATAGTCTTAATAAATATACTTTAAATATTAATAGTAAGTTAGAACTTAAATTTAAGGGCTTTAATTAATTAATCTTTATAATTATACTTTAATATAAATATATTATTAATATATCTTATTTAATATTATACTTTATAAGGTATAAGGTACCTAGGCTTATTACTTAATAATATATAATAATATATATCCTTAATATCTTTATTAGATTATATTAAGATTAATAGTATTCTTTTAAATACAATATATTATAATTATTATAATTATATAAATAGGTATAATAAAAGTATATTCCTTTTTAAATTACTTATATAAGTAAATATAATTATATAAAGGAGTATAATTATAATATATATTTATTAGATATATACCTACTTTACCTTATAATTTATTAAATTACTATTATTTATTTATTATATAAATTATTAATTAAATATCTTTATTATATTTATATTTATTATCTATTTATATATTATAAGATTATATTAACTTATATACCTTATTAAGGTCTTTATTAGGAATTAATTAATTGATTAATTATTTATACGCCTATTCTAGTATTATTTATATTAATAAGGGTAGTCTTTTACGCTTAGGTACCTCTTCCTAGTAGGAAAGGTAGCGGAGCTACTATGTCCTATTATAGCGGGGCGTACGAGAAACCTTCTATAGCTAAAAACTCCCGCTTATTATCTTCTTTCCTTATAATATTTTATTTCTTAGATAATTTAATAAGTCCTTTCTATTAAGATTATATTATTTAGCGCGTCTAATTAATAGTATTTATATAGCTCTTTAATTACTTTCCTTTCTTTCCACTTTATTTTTAATGCCTTTATTAATTTTAATAGTAGAACCGCCTTTTAAGGGAGTTTTATTTACTCTAATTAAAGCTTAGTAAATTAGAATTATCCTAGGTAGCCTATCTTTATTAATTAGCGGGCCGCTATATAAATACCCCTTAACCTAGTTAATATCTTCTTAAAGTTATAGGTTCTAGCCTCCTTAATTAGGTCTAGTCTCGACTCCCGTAGTTCTAAGTAAAAAAGGAGGATATACCTTATATCCTATTTCGCTTAATCATAATTATATTTAGAATCTTAAATCCTTAGGATATTTATCTTAAGTAGGAACGCCTTAAAGCTATTCTTCCCGTTATAAAGTTAGGTCGCTAGTAAGCTTTCTACCTTCCTTAATCCTTAATAATAGTTAGTATAATTACTTAAGAGAGGGCCCTTTACTACTAACTCCTAGCTTTCCTTTAGGATAATTATCTAGTAGGCCTCTTATTACTCTTCTTATTAAAGCTACTTCTAGTCTTTTACCTTTATTAAGATATTATTAGTATCTTAGAACTCCTTAATATCTTTTACTAGGTCGTGCTAGTAAGCCTTCTATTAGATACCTATTATTACTTAGTCCCAGCTTATAATTCTAAGCTCGTATAGGGCCTATTCCTTCTTCTCTTATATTAGGGTAAGGGCTTAGCGTCTTACTTTACCACGCTTCCCTTTTAATTAGTATCGGATCTTCTTATTCCCCGCTATTATACTCGCGTAGATATTATAAAGCGCTTAATATTTTATTACTAGGTTATTAAGTTATATCTAGATTAGGGGAGTTATTACCTCTACCTCTAATATTAATACTAGCGTCACCTTATACGCGCTAAGGATTAATCGTAAGTAATCATTTTATATTATCTTAAGCGTACGCGTATAAGTCTTTATAATACTAGCTATTCCCTTTAGGTAATATTATATTAGAGCTGTAAACGTAAGTATTAATTAAACTATTATATTATAAACTATCTTATACCTTATAAAGGTTATATCTTAGGTTAAACCTATTAGGTACTTAAGCGCCTAGGATTAAGTAATAGCCCTTATCTTAATCTAGGTAATATATAGGCTTTAACAGAGTTTTAAGTTAATATATAATCCTAGGACTTATATACTCGCGCTTAAGATAACTTCTATATTACTAAATTAAACTATTTCTAATATATTAAATTTCTTTAATATTCTTAAGAGGTAGATTAATTTATATTTCTATAGCGTAAATATTATATTATAAGTCTTTATCTATCTTTAATAAATTTAATAGGCCTTTTTAAGTTAATAATAGTTCCCTTTAGTAGACTTACTATATATTAAGAGGTAGATATTATTAATAAAACCTCCTATTTATATAAGGAGCTTAGTCCTTATATATTCCTTAATTAATAGTTTATTAAAGAATAGGAAAAGGATTAATAAAATTAGGAAGCCCTAGGAAATCCTAGTCTTTACTTCCTTTATTTAGCTAGTTCTTATCCTTATTATAATAGATATTATCTTTTTTTAAAAGAAGCTTATAACCTAGGCTATAATTATTATTAAGATTCCCTTTATTTTAAAGTTATAAAGTAACCTCTTATATAATATATTATTAAAGGCTCCTATAATATCTAATAATGATAGGCTCGCGATATTCTCTTTCCCTTAATTCTATATTATATAAACTAAGTCTATTAGAGCCTTAAGGGCCGTCTCTATTAACTTACCCTTCCTTACCCCTATTTATTACTCTAGGAAGAGCTATAGCGTTCCGCTAGACTATTAAGATATTTAGATACTACCGTCTCTAGAGCTTTTCTTAGTATATTAAGTAATATTATCAGTTAATATACTTTTAACTTTAAATAGTCCGGTTTCTTTAGCTTTTTTAAGATAATTATATTTACCTCTTTAAATCTCTTCAGGTAATAGCTCTTATTTAGGTAGGCTTAAAAGAGCTTTATTACTACTTTAATAAGATCTTTATATAAGACGCGTAAGAACCTATTTAATAATCCTAAGGTCCCTAGGGCCTTATCTATAATTAGGTATTAAATAACTTCCTAGATTTAACTAAACTTTAGGATAGTGTAAAAGTTAACTAAGATAAGATATATTATATCCTTAATATCCTTTAAGTCGGCCTAAGGAGGAGAAGGGAAAAGGATTCTCTTAAGCGCTTTTACTTTCCTCTTAAAGTTAGTAGCCTTCCCGCCTTCCTTATCCTTAAGGGCTAGGAATTAGGGGAGTTCTTTAAGGACTATACTCCTCTTTCTTCTTTATTACGCTAGCTTCTAGACGCCTATCTTCTTTAATAACGCCGCGTATACTACCTCCTAATAATATAGTATATAGGTCTTTCTAAGTATTAAGACCTTATCTTTATTTATCTCTTAAAGCCTCTCCTTTATAACGGCTATTTAATAATATTTATAATCTCTTAAGGCCTCTCTTAAGGCCTTTATTACTCTTATATAATCTATTATCTAATATAACTTTAAGCCTTTAAAGGGTCTAGTATTAAGGATAATATTATCCGCGATTTCCTAGAATATTATAATTAACTTATTTATATATATATTAATCTCTTTATATAACTCTAGTAGGTATTAATCTAAAACTCTAGCTAAGATAATTATTTATATATTAATATCCTCTTTTATCTCCTTAAAGTTAGCCTTCTTTTAAGCTTACTTTTTATAGGGTTTTAGCTCCTCCTATAACTATTCTAAGGATATATATATTAGGAGGTAATTAAATCTAAAGTTAAATTTTAATTTAATCTTATATTTTAATATTATATTATACGCGCCTTTAATAAGGAATAATAGGTTAATTATACTTTATATTCTTTAACTCTACTATATTATTAAGTCCTAGGATATATTAAGTTCTATTTCCCGCTATCTTATTACCTCTAATAACTTATCTACTATTATATAGTATATATACCTACCTAGATTATTCTATTATAAGTAATATAAGTTAAAGTTATTAATTATTATATATTTCTTATCCTTACTAAGTATCCCTTTAAGGACTAGGATTATAGACGGGCTATTATTAGAAGTTAAACTTATTAAACTAGGATTATATATGTTATAGATTTAAAAGGTTATCCCTTATAACTTAAGGGGCCCCTTAATTCCTTTAGCTTAATCCTAAGGATTATAGACTTATATTTATAGTAAATAAAGGTCTCCTCTACTATATTATACCTCCTAGGACTCCGGGTCTAGTCTATTAGTTATATAGAAGTAGGTTCTTACCTCTAGATTATTATAATATATTAGATAGAACCTACTCGCGTTATAATTATAAGATATACTATTTATTAAGTTCTTAGCCGGTTCTTATATAGCGAGTATCTATATCTTAGACTTTATTATTTTCTAGAAGGAGTATTATTACTATATCCTTCCTTCTTTATATATTATATTATAGGATTTTCAGTCCCCTTATATTATTTGTTAAGTAGATAGGGGTTAATTCTCTACCTATATATCTACGTCCTAGCTAGGGGCTAGGGCGGACTCTTCCCTCCGCTATTAATATTAAGGTTCTACTAGAAGGGGTAGCTAGTTATATTCTAGTAAGGATAATTTTATTAGCCTCCTAACCTTCTTTAATATAGACGCGCTATTCGCTCTAGATATTATATCCTTAAGTACCTTATGTTTTATATTATATATTACTATCTAGAAGCCCTTTACCTCCTAACAGCCTTTTACTATAAATAGTATAGCCTATATTATACTACCTTCCTCTCTAGTATCTTGAAGTATTTTAGCTTCGCTCCTAGCTTAGCCTTCATCTTCTCTACCTCCTTTTACCTGATTAGGTAGCTCTTAGCCTACGCTAAGTATTCGCCTTTATAGACCGTGTACCGCTTTATTATACCTAGGCCGTCCGCGTGATTATCAGTTAGATAGCCTCCCGCGTATTTATTATATCTTACTAGCTTCATATAGATTTTACTAATATACCTGTACGTATAGTAGTTAAAGTATTACCTAGGTATTATATACCTTTCCTATCTAGTATAGAAGAGGAGTACGCCCTTTATTACTATCCCTTTATTAATTAACCTATTCGCCGCTTTAGGATTAATAACCTCTATTATTAATAAGAAGAATTTCTTCTTTATATTAATTATACTTAAGTTATATATAAAGGCTGGCTATTTAATCCTAACTATCTTTAACTAGGGGTATAGTCTTTTATTAATTACTTTTAGCCCCTTTATTACTATATATTAATCTTTATTATTAATTACTACTATCCTAATCTTATAGACCGTTACCTTTAATATTTATTAGAATATCTATACTAATTTATATACCTTTATAACTTACCCCTTTACTCTTTCTAATTCTTCTCTCGCCTTTATCGTAGTAGTATAGAGTATAATATCGCTTATCTTTATTTAATACGCCGTAATAATAGAGTTTATAACTTTACTTATAATATAGAATGTTTATATAAGTTATATAAGCGTAGCTCCTAATAGTTATTTCCTTTCTTTAGCGTTATTAATCTTTATTATAATTTACTTAACCCTCCTAGTATTCTTTACCTTTAGCGCCTATTAGGTTAAGGGTATTTATAATCTTAATATAACGCGTTATATAACCTTTACCTAGCTATTTAATCCTCTTTATACTATTAATAGTACTAGTATATTCTTTCTAATCTCCGCCGCGTTAGCGCGTCCCTTAATAGTATAATTAATATAGGCGCGTAGCTAGCCTATTACGCTCTAGTAGAACTTCTATAATATCTTATTTATTTACTCTTACTTTATATTCTATACTATCTTAAGGAGCTTATATAATTCTCGCTCTTTATTATTTATTAACCCTACCTTCTTACCCCCTAATAATTAACGCGTCGTCGTGTTACCTCTTCCTCCTCCTCCTTTACTTACCCTATTACCTTCTTTCCTATTACATCCCCCCCGCTAGGTACCCCGTCCCTCCTACCCCCTAGTCTACTTAACTCTTGACTTGTACGCCTGTTCACCTATATAGCCCGCCGTATTCGCTGTCTCTATCGCTATCTCTTAGCTTAATATCGAATTAATTAATTATATCTATTATTTTAGCTTATTTATTTAACTTTATATTAAATATCTTATTTATTATTAACCTTATTAATAATTTCTTTAACCTCCTATTATTCTTTATTATTAATAAGAGCTTATATAAAGGTATTTATTAATTTATTATAATTATGAAGATAGTAAGGTTTTAATAATAAAATATAAAATATAATATAAATCTTATAAGTTTAAGGTAATAATAAATAATATACTTATACTTTAATTTTATTTATAATTTTAAAGGGCCTTATAAATTTATAAAATAATTTCTTATTTAAGTATCTTTATTTAAAGTTCTTTATAGTTAATATTATTAATTTATTAGTATTATATATTATATATTTATAACTTATAATTCTTATTATAATATTTAACTTAAGATTCTTATATAATTTTAAGGTATTTAATAATTTTATTCTTTATAACTTATAATAATTTAATTCTTTTATTTATATTAAGTATCTTCCTTTTTAACAATTTATCTTTAAGTTCTTAATAGATCTTAGGATAATATTTATATATAAGGTAAAATAGTATTATTCTAATAAAGGAATAATAACTATTTATATATATAAGTTTAATTATAAATAACTATTTAATTTAATTAATTATAAGTAGTATTTATAAAGATATATAAATAATTTTTAATTTTTTGATTTTAATACTTAATTTATTTATAAATAAATGAATAAAAGGTAATACAAGACGCCTCTTAATTTTAAAGTAGAAATAAATAGTTATTTAAAAGGTATTAATAAATATAAAGCCTTTATTATTAATAATACTATTAAATATATATTATATTAATATATTATTTCTTTATAAAATACTCCTATTAATTATATAATATTAATTATTATATTAATAGAGATATATTATACTATTTTAATTAGACTAACTATTAAGTTAGGATTCGATTCTAACTTATAATATTAACTCGCCTAGCCTTTTAGCGCGTTACTATTAATAGTATATTTTATAATACTTGATTCTAACCTTTAGAATCGAATCGCTAAGAATTAGTGGCTTGGCGCCAAATTTAATTCCTCGCGGTTAGTCTATTTTTAATAAGTTATCTTATAATAATAAAGATTAAATTATAAATTATATTCTTATACTTATTAAGAAATAAACTTATAATAAAATTTATAAAAATCTCCTTTTAAGGCTTCTTTAAAATTAAAAGAGAATTAAATTTATTATAAGTTTAATAATAGGATAATTTAATTTATTAATAAATATTATAAGTTTAATAATACTTATTAATTTAAGTTAGGCTTCTATTTTAATAATATTTATAAGTAAGAAGATTATATATCTTCTTAATATTTAAATAACCTATTAAAGGATTATTATAATAATAATAAATAAGCTTATTTTATAATACTTTATCCTTAAGGATATAAAAGTAATTATTAAATATTAATAATCCTTTAAAGTCTAAATTTTATATTTACAATTAATTATAATAATATATTATTAATACCTTTAAAAAGGATTTTACTTAATTATTATATTTTTAGATATTTTTTATAAGAGTCTTTAAAAGCCTTTAAATATTATTATAAAGAGCTTTCTTTAATATATTTTTTATATCCTTTTTAAGTATAATAACTTAAATACTTATAATATAAAATATAAGTATTATAATTATAATAATATCTTTAACTTCTTTAAAGTCTTTATTTCTTTAAAGAGTAAGTATATTTTATAATATTAATAATAATTTTATATTTAAGGGAGACTTTCCCTTATAATTAAGGTAGTAAGATAATATATTTATAAGGTTTAACTTCCTTAAATAATAAAATATCTTAAGGTTATAAATAATAAGCTTCAATACTTATTATATTTATTTAAAATTAAGTTCCTTCTACTTTATAAACCTCTTAAGGTTATTATAATTAATTTATATTTTAATAATAAACTTATTACTTTTTAAGTAATATTATTATTATCTTATTATTATAATAATAATAAATAATTCCTAATTATAAGTCTTATAATTTTATTTTTAATTAATTAATTTTTAAGATTAAAATATAATAAGTTATTAATATTTATCTTTATTTTATTATAATAAAATTATCTTTATATAAAATACCTTTATAAGGTTATAATAATAGAGAAATAATATAAAGATAAAGGTATTTTATAATATTCAAAATATCTCTTTAATAATAATTATTTAATTTAATAGCTTAATCTTTTTATTTCCTTTACTTTTTTTAAGTAAGCTTATAAATAGCTTTATTATATAAGAATAATTGTAAATTAATTAATTATAAAAATTTATAAAGCTTAAAAAGACTTATATATCTTAATAGATTTTAAGTTAAGGCTATTTTTTAATAATCTTTATATATTTAAGATCTATCTTAATATTAAAAATTAAAATAATAAATCTTAAAAACTTAATTTATTTAATATTAAATTAATACTTTTTAAGATTAATAAATAAAAAGAACTATTATAGTTATTTTAATATTTATTAAATATATTATTAACAAGTTATTAAGTTAGAATTATAAATTAGGATATTATTTAAATATATTATATATATTATATTAATAAGTCTTATAAAGGCCTTATTAATATAAGCTTAAAATATAATTAATTAATTAATAAATTTAAAAGGTATAATTAAATATTTAAAGTAATTATAATAAATATAAAAAATAATCTTCTATTTATTATCTTCTTTAATATAGATTTTATAATAGGTATCCTTAAAGTTTAACTTTTTAAAGATTTTAAAATTACTTAAATAATTTAATATCTTAATAATTAAAGGTAATAACTATCTATTTTTTAGAATTATTATATTTAAATCTTTATAATTTATATATAAATATAGCCTATTATCCTTCTTTAATATAAAGAGGATAAGTACTTTAATTAAAGAAATAAAATAATAAATAAAGCCTTTTAAAAGAGAATCTTTAAAATGATATTATAATTTTATTAACTTAATTTAAGACAGATTATAAAGAGGTTTATAAGGTAACTCTTTACCTTTTATAAGATTAATAATATAATTACCTTCCTTAAATATAAATAAAATACCTACTTTATTATTAAAAAAGATATTAATAAAGCCTTAAAACTTCTTAAGGATCTTAGGACTATTATTAATAAGTTTACCTATTATTATATTAATATATATAATAATGATCAGGTAAGCGTACTTCCTAAAGTCGACTTCCGAGGGTCGGGGACAAAAGTCGTTGCCGACTTTCGCGCCTAGAATAATTCCGGGGAAAAGTCGGCAACGACTTTTGACACCGACCCTCGTTCGAGGATATTCTATTATAGTAAAGAGATTGTGGAAGACAGGCGGCCTGCTCAAGCCTGCTCAAGCTATCTATGATGACAGTCTCTTCGATAAGTAGGGTCTGAGATGCCCTACAAGTCTCATCTTCTCCAAGAGATCACACGATACGCTGTGTCTGTTCTGTATTGTACGGATTATTACGTTTGAACATCAATCGAAGTCCAACATCGGCGGCCCACATGTCGTTCAGCTTCAGCTTTCGTAACAATGATATCGAAGAGGGCGCAGATGGAATCAGAGGTAAGGTGCCTGAGCCCGATGTCCAGGGGCCCTCCGAAGCCTCACTACCTAAGCATCACGATCTGAAGTCATTGGTAAGAAGCCTGCACTCTCGTCTCGCGCTCAACTCTTGTCTCCTCGGTCCTTGCTGCGACCTCAATCAATTTCAAGTCAAGAAACAAAGCACCTGCAAACCGTTGCTTCCTGTGTATGTGTGACATTGGACTGTCGTATTGCCGACTACAAGTATTCATCTCATCTCGAACACCCTCTGACTATGGTAGCTCAGAACGCTACCTTCAAAGATCACATACTCCGCAGTTCAAATTCCTAGCTGTGACGGCATCCCCACATATGTCCCTCGCCGCGAGCTTTACGATATACGAGCGCAATTGATGGCCGAGGATACTTCTGAGCAATCTTGCGCAGTGGGCCTTTCGACAGACGACATTACGCCCAATGTCTACGAAGGAGGTTTCAAGACTTGGGAATGCTCTGTAGATCTCGCCAAATACATACTCACACTTTCACGCGCCGGAAATTACCCTCTGGACGGACAGCACCATTTTGTTGAGGTTAATCCCATGCCCGATACTCTTCCTCATACGAAGCTGAAACTTTGCTCTGCAGGTCGGTGCAGGAACGGCTCTCCCAACACTTGTCCTATTCCAGTATATCTTCAAACACCCAGAACCTGTATGGAGCGCCATTCACCTATCTGTTGCAGATTACAACCAAGTCGTCCTGGAGACCACTACGGTCCCTAATCTACTTCTTACCTGGTATCTTGCCCGTTGCAGTTCTTCTCCTCCACAGCAAGGCGACCTCGAGATCACGGAGGATCTTCTCTACCTCTTCCAGAAAGATCTATCAGACAGAGCCATTCATATCTCTGGGTTATCGGGCACTTGGAGTGACGCGCTCTATGACCTGCTCGTCCCTTTCGACGGTCTGCGACCTCAGAGCGCAATGCGGACCTTATTTCTAGCAAGCGAGACGATCTATTCACCTTCATCGATCCGAAGTTTCACCGATCTACTCATGAGAACATTGAAAGGCGCTCAAATTGCTGGTGGACAAGCAACGGCTCTGATAGCTGCAAAACGCGTCTATTTCGGCGTTGGTGGTGGAGTCGACGAGTTTCTCGGGATCCTTGCGGCTTTCGACGGGAGGGCAACTGTTGCCTGGGAGTCAATGGATTCCGGCGTCGGTAGAGTGATACTGAAAATAATCACAGATGACCGGATGGTGGCTGATCCGCTGTGATAAAGAAGTCCGAACTTCTACAATACTATGGGAAACCTCTTCTCCGCTTCTGATTCTAGCTACGGTCTTCTTACGGTATCATCTTTCAAAATTCCATTCGCAAAGCATCCACCTTCGGGTTTCATGCCTGCGCAAGCCCTCCGTGTTTGGTTCGCTAGCAGGCACCCAGGTAACCCGAAAGGTTCGCTTATCGGGCGCCTCTCGCAGAGCATACCCGACCACGTGCCGACCAACATGATGCTGACCCATTACCAACTTTCAAGATTCTTTACACAATGTCGACCTCTCGATGATCTCAGAGAACCGTTGAATTTCATGATGTGTTGTTTTGCCGGGGCATAGTTCTAGAGGCTCCTTGCCTTGTGGGCTCTGAATTCTCTGGCCTTCTCCTTCGTTATTCTTGGAGCGGTACGAAAGCTATAAGCGACTTCCCATGTAATTGAACCGTCAAATGAATACCAAATGGGTAAACTTTGAGACCTGATTGGACGAGTAAGTCACGGCTTGGTATATGGCGTAACTTGCGGGCGCATCATTCGCTTTCTAGGTTTGCCATACTTTGCCCACAGATCCCAAACCTTCTTCGGGTTAACATCGAGAATAGTTCGCGCGGCTGCCACGTTTAGGATATCCAAGTAAAGAGGCAAAATGACCCGCGTCACAAGTCATGAGGTTTTTCCCCAAGTTCTCTGTATTGTCGCACGGTTTCATCGTTGAGATACTTTCTCGAAGAGTTCCTCGAATTTCCGTCATCATTCACTCTACCTGTTCCTCGAATGTAAACAAGCCCTGGGGATCCAAATCATCATGCCCCACCTCACTCTGCTCGTCTCTTTGAGCATACTAGTCTCCTCCCTCCTTGTACCTAAAGCACTCACCGCCAACGTTCAGGCAGCCTCACAGGCCGGGATTTATCAGCCTTCCGAATCGTCTTCAGCAGCATCTGTTGCAGCACAAATAGCCACTTCCGCGTCGCAATCAACTCCATCATCGGTACCAGCAAATGGCGATCCCTGTGGCCCGGCACACCAAGACAACCCCAATTATCCCAACACCTGCAACCTCGTTCCCTCTCTCGTCCAGAGTCCCGCCCCTTATGGAATAAATTGTACCTCGACCATCGACGTGGTCAAATACCCCAAGCTGGCTCTCACGTGGTCCAACGTCGAAGCCTCCATAGAGAGTATCTGCACCAAAATGGAGGACTCCCGTACGTTGACTGGCAAATGGGTCTGGTCGGTGCTTGCTCCTTCGGCTGCACTGGGTTTCTACCTTCCGCCGTTCCAAGGAGCCGCAGCCAGGCCATCAATGCAGAGGTGTTTGCAGATCTTCGCGGCGATGAATAACACTTGTGCGACGACAACAACTCCGTCTAATTATGGAAGTATCAATCTGGCAACTTTGCCCGGGTTCGAAGCGGGTACCGACAATAAACCTCCGCAATGGAATTATAATTCAGAGGGAGGTGCGGTCAATGTGGGTTATATAAGTTATGCTCTCAGTACTACGCAACACTGAAACTTGGAGGGATTCGGAAGAAAGGGACTGGCAATGGGGGATAAACGGTGTGGGGATGGGGTTTGTGGGAGGTTAGCATAGTCATTGTAGGGGTTGATTTGATAGATGGGGATATAGGACATGGAGTTGTGATCTTCTCGATTGAGCAGTCTTCAATCAATATTGCCTAATGCAAGGGGTAAGATCATGCTCATATTGTGCAAGTACGTCATACTATTTTCGCAAAGGCTGGACGATTGCTTTTTTAAGTCATTGTCCTACAATCAAGCCCGCGGTGATCGAGGTAGAGAGAATGCGTGGTCTCGGAGTCCTTGAGACCGTCTCCATCTTCACCCCGTCGCGGACCAAGTCTGTCTGATTGCTCGAGACCTACACCATTACCACGTAGAACCGGCATACTTCTGTGAGGCGGTGTCTTTTTGGATCAGTGAAACGAGTGATAACTTCAACCTTGCATTTGGGACTGTTGAATCGCCTTTTGAGCAGTATCCAGCGTGATGACCGCTCGTCCCTCAGGACGAACTGGCCAACTCGGTGCTGTCCACAACGTTTACAGGTTCAACAGGCTGATGCCCTGACTGTGAGTTCTGGAAGTATACTTCCTAAGCAGTCACGGCAGTATAGTGGAGCTTGCTTGGGAGTGACAAAGGGGCACATCAGACTTCCAAGTTCTATGCCACATACTGCGGGAAGCCCACGAGGGAAGTCCTTGGGTGAGTTCTTGTAGGGTGGGTGGGTGGGAGGTTGTATTTGTAGGCAGTCACTCCCTAAACGATCAGTTCTAGCACAAGGGTTAGGGCTAAGCTAGCTTCAGATTCCGCTGGCGTGCCCCGCCGTAGATAGATAAGAGTCGTTGAGACCGCGGAAACGCAAGCTCAAATGATGATGGAATTTCTGGAATCGCATACAGTTGATTGGCTTCTTTCCCTCTAGAAAGCCATCAGTTCCTTGTGGCTCTGCCCTAGAACTAGACCGAACAAGCGTCATGCCTTCTCCGCTCGTTGGTCGGTCTTGGTGGACGTCTCTCCCTATACTTCTACTCCTACAAGCCCTACAAGCCCCGACGTGAGCTGTCTCTCTCATCATGCCAGACCCCATTGACAACTCCTCGCCTTTCTCTCCATACCGCTCTGACGGGAAGCTGTATGGCTTCGTCTGCGTCGTGACGGGAGCAACGCAGCCAATTGGACAAGCTATCGTTGCAGAACTGGCTGGTATAGACCCAAGAGCCCGCCAATACTCACTGGCTGACTCAATACTTCCACAGCTCATGGCTCTGCGTGCATCTACGCCTGTACACGAACGCCCAGTGAAGACACCTCTGACCTTGCCTCATCTCTCGAAAAGACCTACCCGAATGCAAAGATAATACCCTACCCTCTCATTGCTGCCGACGAGCAATCAACGCTAGGTCTGGTTGACGACATTCTAAACGCGTGGGGCAGGCTTGACGTATGGGTATGCAGCTCCGGTCTGCTAGGCCCACCATCAATCGACATGACAACGCCCTCAGACCTTCAGAACTGCTTCGAAGCAAACAGTCTCGCGCCCTTTTTTGCCCTGAAATATGCTCCACCTGCGATGGGGAAATTGGCTTCGAAAGGAAATTATCCAAACGCGGCGCCTAAAGATCAGAAGTACGGGAGTATCATCGTGGTGTCTTCGGTGGCTAGTACATACGGAGGTTGTTGGGGTCCCTGCTACACTATGTCGAGCCACGCGGCGCTGGGTGTGGTACGGGCAGGCGTGGCCGTACTAAAAGGCGCGTTAACTCCCGCTAATGAGGTTCTATTGGGGATTCTTTCATGGCTGACTGGCTTGACAGGCTCTGGAGTCCGAATCAATTGCATCTCCCCAGGGCAAATCGACGTTGGGATCAATCTAAAGGGCTTTGACATGCGAGGCATGAAGTCACAGTTACCTCCCGCGAGTCTACAATCAGCAGAGGTTGTTCACCATCCTTCCTTGCACGTTTGGCAACTACTAAAACTACATGTCAGGCACAAAAAGAGCAGATTGGCCTCGAGCGTGCCGGCATGCCAACGGAGGTTGCTCGAGTCGCCGGCTTCTTGTCGAGCGGTTTCAGCAGCTATATGACCGGAGCCAACATGGTTGTCGATGGCGGTGCTTCGTGAGTCAGATTCTGATACATCACTTCCGTACTGTTTAATGCTAACGTTACTTTGCCTGAACAGTGTGATGATGCCCCTCACGGTCCCAGTGTAAAGTTTCTGGGCTACTTGTATCACATCATTTGATAAGGATGTATCTGAGATCATGAGCTCATGAATCCGATTTCAGCCGCTCATGGTTGCCACTGATAACACCGAGGCAACGTACCTAAAAGTGCATCTTGGCTCATGTGAACCCAAGTTTCCTTTGATCGCCTCTTGCACTTCCTCCACTAATAAGCCATTTTGTGAACAAAACATCCGCCTTTCATCAGTCATTATCCTCGCTTCCAAGTTCCTCAAGCTGAAATCGGCGACTTTCATAGTCCCTTCCTATCAGCCCATCATGAACAGCCTTCCCATTCCCAGATATCTCGAATAGAAAACCTCGGCCGCTCTTCGCAAAAAGCCTACCTCGGCATTGGACAGACACATACCTTGAAATGCATCCTGTCTGAATAACTCATCATGAAGGTTCATCCCGACATTGCAGGTAGAATCTGCTTACATCTTCTCATCAAGGGACATCCTGACGGCAACCTTCTAGTGAGCCCAAGAGGCAGAGATCTGGTCGGGTGAGGGCAATGAAAGGGCGAGGAAAACTCCATCAGGCTAATGCCAAAGCCTAGGCAGGAGTCGCTTCATGTCAGACTAGGACCGAGTATCTTTGAGAGCGAAGTCGAGTACTGGGCCGCACACTAACATTAACTCGTCCCTCCAAAATGGTCAGATCTCTTCGAATCGATGCCAGACCCTTGTTAAGCACTCTGAGGTTCCAAAACACGGATAGAAGTCGCTGGAAACACCAAGGTATGACCAACTGCATCTCATACTGGCACTGGAGGTTTGCAGGATATGCATGGATGGTTCTTCCCAGCCTTTTACTGATCCCAACAAACGTCAGCAACGTCCGGCCGACGAGACTTCAAGCTCAGACGAGTGACATGGACCTTACCCTCGATTGCGTCAAATGTGGACTTCGACGGGGGCCCCTGCGCGGAAGCCTCACCAATTGTAAGGACTGCGGTACCAATAGACCCTAAAAGGGATGCCGGGGTATTCGGACCAACTGTCTGAATAGCTCCTATTAGCAATGATATGCTTGGAGGGTACGCATGCGGTATGCATGCGGCCCTTATACCAATCAAGATTCCCTTCCGCAGCCCTCACCAGCGTACTCATGACTTAAGAATTCAGACTCATCCAGCCGTCGGAGCACACTCAAGGGGAGTTGGCATCGGACATGATAAAGCCGAGTCCGTCACATTGGGGTTGGGCTCCTATACCGCGGGATCTATCGAGAAAGTCGAGATGCCGCTGAACTGGATGGGACAGATGTGGAGGCTTTCAAGTCGGAAGCGTTGCTCCGCGCTGGTCTGGTGAGCAACGGTTACAAGGGCGCCGTTGCTGCTATGCTGTAGGCGGTCCATCCTCATGGCTTACTGCGGTTTCGCCATGCAAAACTCGCGCAGGTGGTTTTTCATCGGTTGAGTGAGCCTGTGATTGGAAATTGTGGAAGGTATCAAGACTCAGCGTCAGTATGAAGGGAGCTGTGCTTATCATTGGGCTTGTTGTATGCATGAATGAATGAATAAATAGAACTCAAATGTAGTGTGCCTAAATTGAATATCACAATTGTTTGCTGGCAAATGCGAGCGATCAGCCCTATTAGGTTTGGATAAAAATAGCAATGTCTCATGCTGCTACCGTTTGACCTAACAGGCGGGAATCTAGACGACATCAAATACAACCCAGGCCTCTGCTCTTTTGCTCTTTGCAGATATGGCTTCGCTAATCAGCCTTCCACGTGAGTTAAGAGACCAAATATATGCCTACACCTTTCACAGAGAAGATGCATGGTGCTCTGAAGGTTTCACAACATCTCGGCAGCCAGCGGTCTCAACGGCAAATACTTCCAAGCCTCGCTCGTTGCATCGTTACTTACGCATCTGCCGTCAAATTCGTAATGAAGTAACCCCTTTCCTCTACCAGACCGTGTGCATCAATGTCTGTCATCCCAATGAAATCATACGCTGGCTTGGCACCATCGGAGCGAGAAATAGCGCTTGCATCCGACATCTCGTTATACGCTTCTCCTCTTTGTTGCTCAGATTCAATGAAGCCAAATACGTCAAGGATAGAATGCTGGCATGGGACGCAGCGTTACGAGCATTGCCAAGGCTTCTCTCTCTGACCTTTGATTTCGAACAAGACACGAATGTTAGCATGATTTGGGCTACGCTCGACGAAGATATGCTAGTACACGACCCGCACGTTGGGAACGAATTGGCCATCTCCGCTACAGCATGGGCTAAGAAGCTCCGACCGAGCCTCAGCCGCAAGGCCGAATCTTGGGAATATCGACCGAACCTTCGTGAACGGCCAGTGACCCATGCGGTTATGGCAATGGACGAAGCCATTCCTCCGCTGCTTCTCCAATACTTTTCCAAATTACTCGAACTGTCGAACAAGACTTCGCTCGAGCAGAACGTCACCGGTCTTCCCGCAAGCTTCTTCGAAGACTCGGGTTTCTATCTCGCTCGTACCTACTCCTTCAATGAGGATCCACAAAACCCAGCCATCACCATGTCTTTCGGAAGACGGCGACCCAATCGATTGACGTCCCCCATGTCGAGCCTGCGTGCTATGCTCGATCAATTGCCTCACCTGCTCTACCTTCGTGTAGGCTGCCGCGATATCGATTCATCCTTTCTGGCCTTCGTTCCAACATCGATATTCACTCTCGATATTGCATTCACAGACACAGATCCAGAGCAGGTGGTGACTAATATGAGAGCTATGTACGAGCGTTGCAAGAGTCTGTTCACACTGGCAATTGCAATTTCGCCGCTGCATGATCGGGAGCTTTTGGATGGCATGGAGGAGGTGTTCTTCGATAGACTGTCTCTGACTGGTAATGTCACCAAGGAATGGGCACCTTTCTGGGACACTTTGGAATTTTTGAAGGCTAGTGGAGTGAGAGTGTGGGAAGGTGAGGGGCCAGGGTTCAAGAGGGAAAAGGTTGCCGGGTACATCTGACTTATCAATACACGATACTTGGAGGTGAGGAGGATCATATTGATGGCGTTGAAATGGCGCCAAGCCCATGATCTTGCGCACTGAAAATCAGAACATTATGCGGATGAACATTCCGTCTGGAAGGGGACTCAATGGACGTTATTGCTGCAACTCGATCTCGAAAGTATTCCCAAAATCGGCCAGGACTGATCTAAAGTGGTCATAGTGCTGGAATTCCGGAGTTGCGAATCATCTGGTCGCCTGCATTCCCAATAACTGATCGACAGCCTGCTTTGATGGGATCGCACACTGAGCACAACAGGGTTGGAGCACTCACAGTCAGTGCTTTTCCGTCCCTGCACAGCACCTTTAAGCCCCTAAAGGTCACCTCGGATGAGCAGCTGCAGGCATTTAGCGAGATGGTGCAGTGCCGAGAAGAGGAGGGAGAAGAAGCCAAGGCACAGCTGCAATCAGGCGAATGAGGGAAGCTCGATACGTGAGTGGCCCATGGGTGGTAGTGGGCCATAGAGGATCAGGGTGTTAAAATCGTCCATAATCGATTATGAAAACCCTATAATCGTAATCAATTATTAATCGATTAATAATCGATTATATAGTCGATTATTCCTATAAATAGAAATATATCAAAAATCGCTCTAAAATCGATATTAAAATTAATAGTTTAAAATTTTCGCTTAATAATTAGTTAGATATACTATTTATAGATTTAATAAATATATCTATAAATTTATATATATTAAATTTTAATTATATTTTAATAGAAATCGTAGAATTTCTAATAGATTAAATTAAACGTTTAGAATTTTATAGAAACTATTAAATAATTAAACTATAAATTAAAATTTATTAAATTTTTATTAATTTTTATTATTAAATATCTACGAAACTTTAATATATATTTATTATATATTATATATTATTACTACTATTAATTCTTAATCGCCTAGAACCTATTAGAATTCTATAGAATCTTTTAGAAAATAATTAGTAATTTTAATTAATAATAATGTTATTAATATTATTAATCGAGAAATTACTAGAATCTTCTAGAATCTTTTAGAAATAATTAGTAATTATTATTAATAATACGTTATTATTATTATTACTAATTATTAATAATCTAGACGATACTAGAATTCTATCGAATCTTCTAGAGAAATCGAATTATTAATCCATCGATTTTTTTATCTATATAAGACCTCGTCTTTACGTTAAAATTCCTTTTTCTTTCTTCTTTATAATAATATCCTATTATAAATTACTATATCTA
>JAABUL010004219.1_pt1 | contig 19602 bp, 2 predicted proteins | sample 5559151 | NCBI WGS metagenome assembly JAABUL01 (sample SAMN10711876, study PRJNA513368) | rock metagenome | isolation source: Antarctica rocks | place: Antarctica: Victoria Land, Pudding Butte sud | reverse complement strand
GTTATATATAATCAATCAAAATATTTGTTTATTTGCTTTAGCATAATACGTTTTTTAGTAACAACGTAATTTGATTTTAATTTTAACTTAATATATATTAAATATAAATAAAATTATAGTTATATATACGAATAACTAGCGATTAAAAGCAATAAAAGTTATTTTATATATTTGATTAATTAACGTTATTATACAATTATATTTGTTAATGCTTAGCATATATAAAGTCGGAATTAAATTTATGCGATTTATATGTTTGTATTAAAGAAAACAATTCGAATTTTAGAATTTGACGCAACTAATAATATTTAATATATACTAAGTTTAAATCAAATTTATGTGTAAATTATCTATTATTTTTTAGAATTTTAATAATAAATATTGTTAATATTTAGCATAAATTAAGTTGCAATAAAAAATGTCTTTTTACTAAATTTGTTATTTATTTAATTGAATTTTATATGCGTTAAATATAGATTTAATATATATTTAATATAGAATTGTGCTATAATTGAACGTTTACGTTTAGTTACAAAATTTAAATTTAAATTAAAGAAAAGTTCTTAAGTATGTAATCAATATATATTAGACAAAAGCGTTGCATATATTATGCTTATTATAATAATATTTTAAAGAAAACGAGTTTTGCGCGTTTGCTATATTAGAATTGTTGTAATATACTCTAACGTTAATAAACTAAATTGCGACAACACTTATGTTAAATATATATTAAAATAATAGAAGCAATAAAATTAAAAAATATGCTAGACTTATGCTATAAATTTGTTAATAAAATTAGAAATATATATTATAATAATACAAATAATTAAAAAAGATAAAGATAAAAGACGCAACAATTGTACTTTAATTTTACAAAATATATTAAAAATTTAGTGCGCAACTTGCGCAATTTTACTTATTCTTAATATATATTATAGCAATACTAAATTTATATTTAAATTGTATTTTGCATAGATGCGTCGAAATTGCGCATTTAAAATCAAAATAATTGTTTTTCTTTTAATAGTTATAAACTATGTTAAATATATATTTAATTTATTTTAAATTTTAGAAATCGAACAAAATTATAATTACTTAATATATTAGAATAATCAATTTATATATTTAGTATATACTAAATATAACTTTTTTCTTTTTGACGTATCTTTAAATTTTCAATTTTTTTGCTTAATTTAATACAATATACGTAAAGCATAAACTTAACATAAATAAAGCTTATTTTAAGTGCAAATTTCTTATTCGAAATAAGTTTTAAAATAACAAAATTATAGATTTAACATATATTTAATATATACAATTTGCAATAAGAGTGTTTTTTTAAACTTATAATTTTTGTTTTATTTAGCACGCTCTATATTAAGTATAAACTAAGTATAAATAGAGCTTATCTTAAGTAAGAATTCCTACTTGAGATAAGCTCGTCTCAAGTGAAAAATCTGCACTTGGGATAAGCTATATGCTCGTAAAACAAAGAAAACAATAAATGCAAATTTGAATAAATAATGCAAAAATTAACAACAATAGATATAACAACTATTTAGTCGCAAATTGTTTAAATAACTAAGTTTAATATCTATATTTAAAATTACAAATAATTTAGTTATTAAATTAGTTTAAGAGTTCGCCAAAACGCTTCAAATATATTATAGAAAAAAGTTTTAATTAGTTTGTTAACTATTTGCTTTATAATAAAAATATAATATAATTTAATTTAATTATTTGCGATCTTTTTGCAAACAAACTAGATTTAAATATTTAAATATTTTGTTTAAATATATTGCGCAAAATTCTTAGCAAATACTATAACTCTCTAATTGTTGCAATAGATAACAATAACAACTAGATACAACGTCGAAAATATCAAAGAATTTTTTTTGACAACAACAAAAGCTTTAGACGTAAACAATAACGATAAGAATAAATAAAACAATTGCAATTGCTTTAATAATACTTGAAGTTAAATAGTCTTTTTAACAATTTATATTTGCTTAATATATTCGATTTCGCAAATAGAAAGAGCAACAATTAATTAACGTTTAAATAATCAATTAATAGCAATACTCTTTAGATTAAAAATATATCTAAAAATTAAATAACAAATATTTTGATTTTTGTTTTAATTAATATTGATATAATCTAATAAAGAACAAATGCTTTTACAAAAAGTAAAACAAAAATTAAAATTATTTCGAAAATAACAAAATATTTGTTTAACAATCTTTCAATAAGCGTTAATAAAATTAAAAGTATATTTATTTATTATTAAAACAACAAAAGCAATATCTAATTAAGTATTTAGTATTGTATATATAAGAAAATTAATTGTCGATTAATAGATATAACAATAATTTAAATCTACAATATAGTTCGAATTGACAACATATATTTTAAATGTATTTATAAAAATAACAATTAATTTATATTTCTATATTTTGTAATTTTTTAATATCTTTTCTAAATATCTTTTTTAACTTAAATAAAGAATTTAAATTGCAAAATTGCGCTTAATTTCGATTTCTAGATACTATTAAACAAAATCTAAGTCAATTATTTTAAATCGACTAACAAAAATTCTTTTAACAATATTGATAAACTTTTTGTTAACGTCGACAATCAAGAAATTGTTTATATAGATAACAAATAATAGTAAAGCTATTAGTAAAAACACTTAGATCGAAGTTTAATAAACAAAAGTAATACTTTTTAAAAAAGGCTACAAAAGTATTATATTATATTTGAAATAATTGTTTAAATTTATAGAGAGCTTTTTTAAATTAATGATTTTTTTTGCTTTGTCTAAAGTTATAAAGCAATTTTATATAAATCTTTTTGTTAATATTTTTGAAAAAAAAGATAATAACAATATTTATTTGCTTTAAATCTTAGTTGTTAATAACAACAAAAATAAAAATAATTTTATAACTTATAGATTTAATTATAATTGCAAAGATTTTAATATAATTTAAATCTTTGCGTTGTTTAAAGTTTCTAACAATTTAACAAACTTTATAGCAAAGAATTTTATTATCAATTTTTTGTTTAATTTTGTAAATTTATCTTTTACAAAATATATAACGTTTGTTAGATACTAAACAAACAATATAGATATTGTTCTTTTTTAAAACTTAATTTTGTTTTGTTTAACTAGTTGTTAATTTATTTTATAGTAAATATCTATTATAGTTTTAGCGTAAATCTTAGATTTATACAATTTTAATAATATAGTTTTAAACAATAAAACAAGAGAATTTGCGAATTTATTTTAATACAATCGAAATTTCAAGTATTTTTGTAACGTTAAATTAAGATTTAAAGACAATAAAATTTAAAATATATTTAATAATTTAATAACTTTAGAAAACTTATTAAAATTAATAGAGTCGAAAAAAATACTATTTTTAAAATCGAAAAATAATTTGAAAAATATAGTATTTTTAGAGTCTAAAGAAGATAAAGTTTTAAATAAAATAAATAAATTTAACTTAAAGTTCTTAATATAATTTGAAAACAAAACAACTCTTTGTTGTTATTATAATATTGTTACGAAAAGCTTGTTTAATTTAGCTTTTACAAAATTTAAGAATTTATTAATAACATTTGTAATGTTAGATTGCATAAATAAGACTATAAATAAATGCGTATTGTTGTTTTAACAATTAATCTTGCTATAATTAATATTAAAACTAAATAATATTCGCTTATTGTTTAGTTAATAAATTTTTAATATTTGTTAAATCTTCTCTTTGTTATTTATTATACAATAGATATGCTCTCTCTTGTATTTTATTAAAATTAAGAGTCGAATGCAATTTTAAAACTTTTGTTAATTAATACTTAATTAAGTTCTTAACGCTTCTTTCTATTAATTAATGCGCCAAATATATTTATAGTTATAAAGATACTCGATATTTGCTTCAAAAGAAATAATAAAAAACTTAATAACAAAAAAGATATTGCAATATAAATTAACTATTTAAATAATCTCTAGTTAAAGATTTACAATTAAATTAGTATTTTTAATTATAATATTAGTTTTTCGCCTTAAGATCTAATTAAAATATTCGACATATTTATTTATTTTAAAAAAGACAACAATTGTTAATTCGATATATATTTTGCGCTCTTTGCGTTAGACTTAAAAGATTCTATTTATATATTTATTGTTGTTGTTAACGCAAATGCGAATGCATTTGTTGTCTTTATACTTAAATTTATTAATATAGTACTTAAAAAAATTAACAAATTAATTTTATTTTTGTTTTTAAAACATTTTATTTGCGAATATTTAATTTTATTATTTAGTTAAGTGTAAACGTAGCAAATGCTATTGAAATTGTCTAGAGATATAAATTTTATAATATCGATATAAATAAAATTGTTTTTTTAACAATTAAATCTAATAGATATTCAATAAAATGTCGTTTTGTTCTTTGCGTATATACAAAAGACACAAATATTATTCGAAAATAACTTAATAAGATTGAAAGCGTTTTTGCGAATTAATTAATAAAATTTTTATTTATCTAGATAGTTAAGTTGTTTGTACTATATAATTATTGCATTTTTACTAATTATTAATAGAGCAATAGTAGCAACAAAAAGTGCGATAAATATTTTTAAATTTAAAAAGTAAAAATCGAAGTCTTTAATTACTTAAATTTGCTAAACGCTAATAAAAAAGTTATAATTAATAATTTTTCAAACAATATTAACGTCTTTTAACTAATTATAGAAAATCAAATTATAAAAGAGATTAAATATATATTATATATTGTAAATTATAATATAACAAGCTCTTTTGTCTTTATATCTAACAAATAGATAAATACTTTTAATATTTATAGTAAATACATTGCTCTCTATATTTCTAATTAATTGTTAAAATATTTTTGAATAAAATACAAAAATATTAAAATCTTCAAATATATATTACGAGTATTTTGTATTAAAAACTTATTTGCACAAAAAACAATTAACAACAAGAGTTAGTATTATAATTGTAAAAATAAATAATTTAAAAATTGCAAATAGAATTGCTACAATAACAAAAACAAAATAATATTTATAAATTATTGCTTTAATAGTTCTTTACTTTTTGTTATTGCTATTTTTATTTTTATTTTTGTTAAATTTGAACTTAAATTTATTTTTATTCTTTTTAAATTTAAATTTCTTTTAATCTTTTTTTTAATTATTATAATTTTAACAATATTTGTTTTTGTTATTGTTTTGATTATTTTCGAAACTATTGCTTTTTAAAACAAAATATAGTTTTAAATATAAATTTTAGCAATTTAATTCTTAATAATCGATTTTTTTACAATTTGTGCACTTCTTTTGTTTAATATATACGAAGTTAAAATTATTAATAACAAAAAAAAATATTCTTTGTAATAATAATTAGTTTAATAATTATTGTTAAAATTATAATAGTATTAATAGTTAAAATATTTATTGAATTAATATATTAAGTTTTGTAATTATAAATAATAGCAAACAATTTTTGCTTTTAAGTATTATTATTATAGAAGAACTTATACTTAAATATTTATTAATTAATAAAGAGACAAACAATATTGTTAAAACCAATTGAATATTTAAAGATAAACTAATTCTTATTTATAACTAAGTTGCTTAAATAGATAAATAATTTATTAATAATATTGCAAAATTTAATTTTGTACTTATTAATATTTTAAAAGTTAAAAATCTTAAAAAATTTAAATTTGATAAATTTTTTTATTAGTATACTTAATTTTTTAGATTTGTATATTTTAATAATTTTTTAATAAGTCTCTTTAATTAGATTGATTTTCTTTATATTGTATTACAAACTTCTATTAATAATGTTTCGAAACGCATTTATATACTTTTTGTTGTTAATATTCTATTTAACTTGTTCTTCAATAATTATATTAAATAAATCGATAAATTTAATATTTAATTTAATATATGTTTAAAGCTTAATTTATTTAAGAACTTCGAATAAATTTTGTTTTTAAACAAAAAAGTTTACGCTATTATTAATTTTAGCAATTTATTTTAGAATTGCAAAAAATAATACAAAGATATTAATAACTATAATAATATTGATATAATTTGTTATTTTTAGAGCTTTATTAATAGCTTGTAAGCAATAGACAATAGTACTAGTAAATATAGTAAAGAGACGCAATTGCGCAATAAAGATTTTGATAAAAATATTTTAGTTTTCTTTGTTAACAATTTTAATTTAATTAATATTGTTAATTATAAATTAAATAAAATTTTAGTAGATAAATAATTAATAAGTTTTTAAATAAGTCTTATATTTTTATTGTTCTATTTTAAAATTATAATAAACGTAGATTTGAGCAAACTTAATAAACTTAATTTATTTAAAAAATAAAATATTAATAGATAATTTTTAATCAAATTGTTGTTTTTGCTTAATAAATAAATTTTTTTAATTATTTAAAATCTAATTAAACTACTTAATCTTTTAATTTTTTTTCTTAATTCTAACAATTATAAAGATAGCAATATTATTTTGCGTTTTTGCAATTGTTTAATTGATCTTTTTAGTTTTTTTATTTTAATAAAGCTAAATATTAATCTTTTTAATTTAAATTTTTTGTATTTTTGCGATAATTAAAAGCTTTTCAATTCTATTTAAACAAAATTAATTGTTATTTAATTAAGAGTTGTATCTAGATATTGCTTTTAAAGTAATTAATAAAATTATTTTGATCTTCGAAGTATATTTGCGATTTAATTTACTAATTTGTTTTGTATATTGTAGTAAAAGAAATTAACTAATATTTGTTTTAATTATCAAGTTAACAAGTTAATTTATTTAATTGTTAATAAGAGAATTTTGCAATAAATAGAAAAACAAAGATTAAAAAAATTAAGTAATTTAGTTCTTTTATTAATATATCATTTATATAACTTTAATAATATAGTTTTAAATAACAAAACAAAAAATTTGCAAATTTATTTTAATATAATCGAAATTTTAAGTATTTTTATAGTATTAAATTAAAATTTAAGAGCAATAAATTTTAAAATATATTTATTAATTTAATAATTTTAGAGAATATATTAAAATTAATAGAGTCGAAAAAAGTATTATCTTTAAAGTTAAAAAAAAATTTAAAAAAAAATAGTATTTTTAAAATCTAAAAAAAATAGAATTTTAAATAACATAGATAAATTTAGTTTATCAGAATTCTTAATATAATTTAAAAACAAAACAACTTTTTGCTATTATTATAATATTGTTACAAAAAGTTTGTTCAATTTAGTTTTTATAGAATTTAGAAATTTATTAATAGTATTTATAGTATTAGACTATATAAATAAGATTATAAACAATTATATATTATTGTTTTAACAACTAATTTTATTATAATTAATATTAGAGCTAAATAATACTTGCTTATTATTTAGTTAATAAATTTCTAATATTTGTTAAATCTTATCTTTGTTATCTATTGTATAATAGATTTTTTATCGATTAATATATTTATAAAGCAAGAAATAGATATCAACTTTCATAATAACAAATATTATATTATTGTATCTAATAATAATTAAGTCTTATATATAATTAAGTCTTATGTATAATTAAATATTGCAAAAAACACAAATTTTAGTTACTTTATTCTACTAATATTATTATTGTATTAATTGCAAATTATATTTCTAAATATAACAATAATAATTTTAAGTTATAGTATTGTTGCACAAAATATCTAGATTTTAACAATATAACAAAACCAATTAATACAATAGAAGCTATTAGTCTTACTATTATTGTAAAACTATATAGTAAAGTATTTACAAATCTTATATAAAAAATCGACAAATTTTTTTTTTTTAAGCAATTACAAGAGTCTATTACTAAGTTTCTTTATTATATTAACTTAAATATTAATAATCTTATAATTTCTTTTACTATAAAAGACAAGAACTATTTTGTATTCTTTATAGATATAGTTTTTAATTGTTGTTAAAGCTATTTTTTTAAGTTTAAAGAATAATATCTTCGATATCTTTACTAAGAAGTTCAATTTCTTGATAAAAATCTAATTAGACTATAAAATTAAGTACTAATATATTAACTATAGTATTAAAGTAAATAGTAAAGCAATAAATAAATAGATAAAGATATATAAAGTAATATTAAATAAAAATTAGTTGTCTTCTACTTCTTTAAACAAAACAATATTATACAAAGTATTAAAACAAAATAATTTTTAAAAAGATACAAGCTATACTTACTAATATTAGTTTATCTAATTACATATATAGCAAAATTTTATTTACAAGTATCTATCTTTACAATTGTTTATCTATTGCTTGTCTTTGTTTGCAAGATATATAGAAGACATTTTATAAAATCTGCTATAAAAAGAAGTCTAATTTAGATTATCTATAAATTGTAGACTTTAATTTATAATATTATACATTAAAAAAATTGTCTAAACAAAACAAAATTAGTACAAAAATTATCAAAAATTGTCTATTAGACTATAAAGATCGAAATTAATATTAATTCTAAAATTCTATATCTAGAAGAGTTATTGTTTTACAAGATGTTATATTTGATAAATTTGCAATTCTTTATCTATCTAATAAATAGATATATTAAAATAATAGAGATAAATATAAAGAAACTAATCTAGTTGCTTCTTATAAGAATTTACTATTAATAATAAGCAAACAATATTAGTTTTATTATTGTTGTTATTGTTGTTATTACAATTGTCTATTTCTATATTATTGATTAACAAAGACTTTATATCTGTAGAAACTACAATAGATTAGAATTATCTTTTTAGTAACTTAGATAACAATAAATCTAAGCACTTTAACAATTAATTTCCGAATTTTGATAATTTTCAATTCTTTCAAAAAAGTAATAAAGAAGATAAGAATTTTAATTTTGAAACAAGATTCAATTTTATTACAAATATAACAATCTCTAAAAATTCTATAAAAATAAGTTGTTTAATACAAAAAATTCTTCTTAATAAATTTTAAGAGTAGAAGAACAATTAGATTAAATTTTAAGAGCAGAAGAACAATTAGATTAAGATTGCTACTTATTATCGTAAAATTTAATAAATATATATTAGTATTAATTGCTAGACTAATTGCGTTAGATTAAATTATTAAATTCGAATTAAGTATTTGACTCGAATCTTAACAATTTAATTCCTAAAGTTAAAATTAACAATTCGAGTTAATTTCTATAGTTAAAATCGAAATTCGACTTGAAAAAATTAATTCAATTTGTTAAGATTATTATTCTTAGTAAATTCTATTATTTTTAGTAATAATTAGCTATTTTTAGTAATAATAAATATATAATCTAATAAAAATAATTAATCTATTTAATTCAGTTAATATATATACTAGAAATTTCTTTTTATAAACGTATTACTACTATATATTATCTAGCAATTAATAAAAAATCTAAATTTAGACTTAATTTAGATTATTTTTAGTATTTTTAATATTCTTAGCAATTTCTTAACAATTTAATTCGATTTCTAATATTGAAATCAAGAATTAAGTTAAATTAAATCGAGTTAATTTTAAAATAATAGAAATTAACTTAAGTTTTAAACCAATTTCTAGAGTTAAAATTGTTAAATCGAATCGATTTCTAAAGTTAAAATCGAAATTCGATCTAACAATTAATCTATTAATTGCAATCTTAGAGACAACTTATTATTGTCTAGTTTTTTTTTGTAAAATAAAAACTAAAATCTATACTATAAATTTCGATTCTAATATAAAGTTTAATTAACTTCTTAATATAACTTAATTTTATATTATAATTAGAGAATTATTTTTTATGTTTTTGATTAAAGAGTTGCTTATTTATAAATAAACAATAATTAACTCTTTGTAGAAGCAATAAAAAATTGTTAATAATTAGAAAATAGCTAATTTAAAGTTAATAGATATCTATATTTATATTAAACACTTAAAAGTATCTAAAGAAATAAAGATTCTAACTAAGTATATATATGATTTATAATATTAAGAAAGATTTGTATAATAGAATTCTTTTATATAAGTTTTGTTGTATAGTTTATAATTTTATACAAAAAAAAAATTTATTTGGAAAATCAATCTTATTGTTGTTAAAACTATATTGTTTAAGACTTTTTTTGCTATTATTGTTAACCAAAATCTTAATTGCAAATAAAAAATATTATTATTAATTTTATAAACTTCATATTGCAAAAATTTATATTTGTAAAATTTTCTAAAAGCTATTGCAAAAATAGATATATTTAATTGTTAAAAATAAGTCTCTATAAGTTAAAGCAATTATTGTATAAATAATACAATATTCTAAAGCAATTTCTAGAGTTATTAAAATTCTATTATATAAATATAAATTATTTTGTATTTATTAATTACAAAAAGAAGCTTATAGTTAATATTTATATCAATAATCTACTAATTGTAGATTCTAAGAATATTGCAAAAATATTAAAACTTAAGAAAAAATTTGTCGATTGCTTTAAAATAACTAATTTAAAGTTATATTATTATTATATATTACATATATTGCAACTTATCTATATTAAAAAAATATTAGGATAATTCGATATACTTAGTTGCAAAATAGATTTAATTCTTATATTAATATCAATTTATTTAGTATTAGATACTAATTAATAGATCTTTAAGAAAACTATTAAGTACTATTAAACAGTAATTAAATTACTAATATATATTATAATTAAAATATAATAAGATATTGTATATATAATATTAGTTCTAAATAGATATTGCAACAAGTTAAATAATTATTATAAAATAGCAACAAAATATAATTTTTGTTACTTAAAGAATATACTTGATATCGAAATATTTTATAGAGAAAACAATTAATTTTCTAACTATATTAATATTAAATATATTAACAATTAAAATACTTTTTGTTTTACAAAAAATTATTTGTTTATCTTTTTCGAGAAGACTACTAGCTAATAGTTTAAGTATTAGTCTACTATTTTTTTGTTTTTTTGCAAAGCAAAGTATATAATATAAATACAAATTATTAGAAAATTTATTCAAATTAAATATCTAATTAAGAAGCTAAATATAGATAAGTTATAATTTGCTATATACAATTAGCTTATTCTAATTAATATAGATAATTAGAATATTATACTTTTTAGCAAAAATCTTAAATTCTATTTACAAACAAAGTATATTGCTATTTAATAATACTTTGTTTGCAAACAAGTTAAATTAAATATTGTAAATCTTATATATTTATCTATCGATTAAATAGTTGTTAACAACTTTATTAAATTATTAAATACAATTAAATCTAGAGAATTTTTAAAGATAATCGAATTTATAAAAGATCAAAGAGTACTAGAAATTAATAAATTAAATAGAAAAGATAAATTAGAAAATAATTAAAAGATAAAAAACAAAGAAATTTTGTATATATATATTGGAATAAAGATTATACGAATTTTACTCTTTTATTCGATTAATAAGAGTATATTAAAAATTAGTTTTATTATAAAACTATATTAAGATTCTATTAAATTTGTATTTATATTTATATTTCTTTCTTTATAGATTTTATATATAATTAATAATTAATGCAATAACAATACTTCTATATTTAATAAATATCTGCTATAATATAATTTTAGAAAGAACTACAGTTAAACTTTTTTTTTAAATTTATGTTTTTATTATTTAATATAGTTTAATTATTATTATATTCTTAACTTGATATGTTTGCAAAACTATCTTTAGTTATCTAGTTTATAACTTTGTATTTGCAAGCTTTTGCAATATTTTAACTAAAACAAAAGTTCTTAATTTTTTTGTCGAAAGTTATATTAATTGCTTGTTAGATAACAACAATAAACAAATAATTTCGCAACTTAATAATAATAAAGATACGACTATTAATAATATACAAATAATAGCTAACAATAGTAGACAAAAATATATACTAACAAAACTAAAGATAACAAGCTTTAATAGTATTATTAATATTAATATTAACTATTCTAGTATTCTAATAAATTGCGTTCTATAACTAAAACTTATAAATATTTGCTACTATAAATAAATAATAAATTACAACTATTTAATATTATATCTAAGTAAATAGTTTATTGTTATTAATTCTTAAATATTAACTAGTATCGATACTATTCGACTTAATACTACTTAACTCGATATTATATAATCGATTTAAATAGTTTCGATTAATATATATAGATAAACAAAACTTTAGCTTCTATATAGAAACTAAGTATTCTATTATTTATTATTTTAACAAATTAAAAGCTCGAAACAGAACAAAAAACTTATCTATTTATTAATTAGAATATTTAAAGTATAGCTAATAAATCGAATTAACAATAAATTAACAATAAATTTACAATTATTACAATTAGCTAAATTTTTGTTAATTTCTAATATATAGAAGCTAACAATTAATTATCTAAATACTTAGATTATTATTGTTTTAAAAATCGAAATATTAATACTATAATATTGTCGAAATAATAATTGAAAAAATGTCGAAACTTGTCGAACAATTAATCTTTTAACTATTCGAATAATTAAAATTTTTAATTATTAATAATTACATAATTGATATTTAGTTAGAAATTCTAGATACAAATATCTTACTAAAAGAACTAATATAAGTTATAGAAATAACTAATTTATTTTATTTGCAATTTGTTGCTTTTGTTAAAGAACGCTAATTATTTTTAATAGATATTTATTAATAATAAGTTCTAAAGATCGAAGAATTAGTTATATAACAATTAGATAACTAGAAATTGATAATTAGATAACTAATAATTAATCGAAGACGCATTATTAAAGTAAAGCGAAATTCTGCTTTAATATATTAATAAGAGAACTAAATTACTTAATTTTTTTAATCTTTGTTTTTCTATCTATTGCAATTTTTTTTATTAATAATTAAATAAGTTAACTTGTTTGCGCAATAACTGAAACAAGTACTAGTTAATTTCTCTTACTATAATATACAAAAAAAATAAGTAAACTAAATTGCAAATATATTTTGAAAATCGAAATAATTTTATTAATTATTCTAAAAGCAGTATCTAGATACAACTCTTAATTAAATAGCAAATAATTTTATTTAAATAAAATTAAAAAACTCTTAATTATTGCAAAAATACAAAAAGTTTAGATTAAAAAAACTAATATTTAGTCTTATTAAAATTAAAAAACTAAAAAAATCGATCTAACAATTGCAAAAATACAAAATAATATTACTATTTCTATAATTGTTAAAATTAAGAAAAAGAATAAAAAAATTAAGTAATTTAATTAGATTTTAGATAGTTAACAAATTTTATTTATTAATTAAGCAAAAACAACAATTTAATTAAAAATTATCTATTAATACTTTATTTCTTAAATAAATTAAATCTATTAAATCTATTTAAATCTATATTTATTATAATTTTAAAATAGAACAACAAAAATATAAAACTTATTTAAAAGTCTATTAATTATTTATCTATTAAAACTTTGCTTAAATTATAATTAACAAAATTAATCAAATTAATATTGTTAACAAAAAAAATTATTTAGCTATTTTCTTTATTTGAATTTTTCGAAAAGTATTTATTAAACTAGATATTTAATTTAAATTTTGTCAATTTATTTAATTTTTGTAATCTAATAGCTAGAATATCTTTATTAAAATTTTTATTATACAATTATATTTCTTTACTATATTTACTAATATTATTGTCTATTGTTTACAAGTTATTAGTAAAGTTCTAAAATAATAGATTATATTAATACTATTATAATTATTAGTATTTTTGTATTCTCTCTTGCAACTTTTAAACAAATTGCTAAAATTAGTAATAATATAATTTTTTTTATTTAAAAACAAGATTTGTTCGAAGTTCTTAAATAAATTAAGTTCTAAAAATATATTTAATTAAATATTAGATTTATTAATTTGTTTAATATAATTATTAAAAAACATATTAAATAAAATATTAATAACAAAAAATATATAAATATATTTTAAAATATTATTAATAGAGATTTGTATTACAATATAAAAAAGATTAATCTAATTAAAAAAACTTATTAAAAAATTATTAAAATATATAAGTCTAAAAAGTTAAATATACTAATAAAAATCTTTGTTAAATTTAAGTTTTTTAAGTTTTTTAATTTTTAGAATATTAATAAATACAAAATTAAGTTTTGCAATATTATTAATAAACTATCTATCTATTTAAATAACTTAGTTATAAATAAGAACTAATTTATTTTTAAATATCTAGTCGATTTTGATAATATTGTTTGTTTTTTTATTAATTAATAGATATTTAAGTATAAGTTTTTTAATAAAGATAGTACTCGAAAGTAGAAATTATTTATTGTTATTTATAATTACAAAATTTAATATATTAATTCAATAGATATTTTAATTATTAATATTATTTTAATCTTAATAGTAATTATTAAACTAATTGTTATTACAGAAAATATTCTTTTTGTTGTTACCAATCTTAGCTTTGTATATATTAATAAAGGAAATCTACAAATTGCAAAAAAATTAATTATTAATAATTAGACTACTAAAACTTATATTTAGAATTATATTTTGTTTTAAAAAGTAATAGCTTTGAAAACAATTAAAATAATAACAAAAATAAGTATTATTGAAACTACAATAGTTAAAAGAAAGATTAAAAGAAGTTTAAATTTAAAAAAAAAATTTGAATTTAAATTTAAATTTAAGAAAAATAAAACTAGCAATAATAAAAAATAAAAAGTTACTAAAGCAATAGTCTATAAATATTATTTTATCTTTATTGTTATAACAATTCTATTTGCAATTTCTAAATTGTCTATTTCTATAGCTATAATATTAGCTTGTATTGGTAATTGTTTTTTGCACAAATAAGTTTTTAATACAAAATGCTTGCAATATATATCTAAAGACTCTAATATCTTTATATTCTACTCAAAAATATTTTAGCAATTAGTTAAAAATATAGAAAACAATTTATTTGCTATAGATATTAAAAGTATTTGTCTATTTGTTAAATACAAAAACAAAAAAGCTTATTATATTATAATTTACAATATATAATATATACTTAATTTTCTCTACAATTTGATTTTCTATAATTAGTTAAAAGACGCTAATATTGTTTAAAGAATTATTAATTATAGTTTTTCTATTAATATTTAGTAAGTTTGAGCAATTAAAAACTTCAATCTTTACTTTCTAAATTTAGAAATATCTATTGTATTTTTTTTGTTGCTATTGCTCTATTAACAATTAATAAGAATACAATAATTATATAATACAAACAATTCGATTATTTAAATAAACAAAATATCTATTAACTAATTTGCAAAAATATTTTCGATTTTATTAAATTATCTTTAAATAATATTTGTATTTTTTGCGTATACACAAAAAACAAAGTAATATTTTATTAAATTTTTATTAAATCTAATTGCTAAGAAAACAATCTTATTTATATTTATATAATAAAATCTATATTCTTAGACAATTTCGATAGTACTTGCTATATTTGCACTTAATTAAATAATAAAATTGAATATTTGCAAATAGAATATCTTAAAAACAAAAATAAAATTAGTTTGCTAATTTTCTTTAAATACTATATTGATAAATTTAAGTACAGAAACAACAAATATATTTGTATCTATATTAATAACAACAATATATATATAAATAAAGTCTTTTAAATTTGATACAAAGAGCACAAAATATATATTAAATTAATAGTTATTGTTTTTTCTAAAATAAACAAATATTTTAAATATTTTAATTAGATTTTAATACAAAAAATTAGTATTATAATTAAAAATACTAATTTAATTGTAAATTTTTCATTAAAAATTATTTAAATAGCTAACTTATATTGCAATATCTCTTTTATTATTAAATATTTTATTATTTTTTTTAAAACAAATATCGAATATCTCTATAACTACAAGTATATCTAATACATTAATTAATAGAAAGAAATATTCAAAACTTAATTAAATACTAATTAACAAAAGTTTTAGAATTATATTTAATTCTTAGTTCTAATAAAATAGAAAAAAAAATCTATTGTATAATAAATAACAAAAACAAGATCTAATAAATATTAGAAGTTTATTAACTAGATAATAAATAAATATTATTAAGCTCTAATATTAATTATAGTAAAATTAATTATTAAAACAATAATATATACTTATTTATAACTCTATTTATACAATCTAATATTGCGAATATTATTAATAAATTTCTAAATTCTATAAAAGCTAAACTAAATAAACTTTTTGTAACAATATTATAATAATAGCAAAAAGTTGTTTTATTTTTAAATTATATTAAGAATTCTAAACTAGATTTATTTATTTTATCTAAAACTCTATCTTCTTTAGACTCTAAGAATATACTATATTTTTTAAATTATTTTTCGACTTTAAAGATAGTACTCTTTTCGACTCTACTAACTTTAATAAATTTTTTAAAACTACTAAATTATTAGATATACTTTAAAATCTATTAATTTTAAATTTTAATCTAATATTGCAAAAATACTCGAAATTTTAATTATATTAAAATAAATTTGTAGACTTTTTTACTTTGTTGTTTTAAATTATATAATTAGAACTATATAAATCTAAGGTTTATACTACAGTTATAGCAAATACTTATTATAAAATACACTAACAACTAACTAAACAAAACAAAATTAAATTAAAAAAAATATCTATATTGTTTGTTTAATATTTAATAAATATTTTATATTTTATAAAAGATAAATTTACAAAATTAAACAAAAAGTTAATAACAAAAATTTTTGCTATAAAGTTTGTTAAGTTGTTAGAGATTTTAAACAATACAAAAGTTTAAATTATATTAAGATTTTTGCAATTGTAATTAAGTTTATAAATTATAAAACTATCTTTATTTTTGTTGTTATTAATAATTAGAATTTAAAATAAATAGATATTGTTATTGCTTTTTTTTACAAAAATATTAACAAAAAAATCTATATAAAATTGTTTTACAATTTTAGATAAAACCAAAAAATTTATTAATTTAGAAAAGTTTTCTATAGATTTAAGTAATTATTTTGAGTATAATATAATATTCTTGTAGCATTTTTTAAAAAATACTATTTTTGTTTATTAAATTTTAATCTAAGTATCTTTACTAATAACTTTACTATTATTGCTATCTATATAGACAATCTTTTAATTATTGATATTAATAGAAAGTTTATTAGTATTGTTAAAAGAACTTTTGTTAGTTAATTTAAAATAACTAACTTAAATTTTGTTTAATAGTATCTAGAAATCGAAATTAAACATAATTTTGCAACTCGAATTCTCTATTTAAATTAAAAAATATATTTAGAAAAAATACTAAAAAACTACAAAATATAAAAGTATAAATTAGTTGTTATCTTTATAAATATATTTAAAATATATATTGTTAATTTAAACTATATTGTAGATTCTAATTATTATTATATCTATCAATTAACAATTGATTTTCTTATATATACAATACTAAACATTTAATTAGATATTGCTTTTGTTATCTTAGTAATAAGTAGATATACTTTTAATTCTATTAATATTTACTAAAAGATTATTAAACAAATATTTTATTATTTTTAAAATACTTTTAATTTTTTGTTTTATTTTTTGTAAAAGTATTTGTTCTTTGTTAAATTATATTAATATTAATTAAAACAAAAATTAAGATATTTGTTATTTTATTTTTAAATATATTTTTAATCTAGAAAGTATTGCTATTAGTTAATTATTTAAATATTAATTAATTATTGCTCTTTATTTGCAAAGTTAAATATATTAAACAAATACAAATTATTAAAAAGATTATTTAACTTTAAATACTATTAAAGCAATTGCAATTATTCTATCTATTTTTATTATTATTACTTACATTAAGAGTTTTTGTTATTATTAAAACTTTTTTTTAATACTTTTAATATTATATTTAATTATTATTGTTATCTATTGCAACAATTAGAAAACTATAGTATTTGCTAAACATTTTGCGCAATATATTTAAACAAAATATTTAAATTTTTAAATTTAGTTTATTTGCAAAAAAATTGCAAATAGTTAGATTAAACTAAAAAATGTTTTTATTAAAAAATAAATAGTTAACAAACTAATTAAAACTCTTTTTTATAATATATTTAAAATATTTTAATAAACTTTTAAATTAACTTAATAATTAGATTATTTGTAATCTTAAATATAAATACTAGATTTAATTATTTAAATTTTTGCAATTAAATAGTTGCTATATCTATTGTTGTTAATCTTTATATTATTTATTTAAATTTATACTTATTATTTTTTTTGTTTTACTAATAAAGCTATCGAGTATTATTAATAATATTTGTATAGTTTTTTATTAAAATTCTGTTTTTTATATATTTTTTAAATTATAAGAAATCTTGAACTTGTAAATATATATATATTTGTATATAAATTGCTAATAAAGAACTTTTATATACTTTTTTTACTTTTGCTAGAAAAGTATTCGAACTTTAGAAATTTTAAAATAAATTTTAAATTTAATAAAATAGAAAATATAATTTATATAGAAACTAATTTCTGAATTTAGATTAAATAGAAGTATCGAAATATTGTAATTAATTTAATCTAGTATTAATACTATTTAACTTAATACTATTTAATTCGATATTATATAATTAATTCAAATAGCTTCGATTAATATATATAGATAGACAAAGTCTTAACTTCTATATAGAAACTAAGTGTTCTACTATCTATTATTTTAACAACAACAATAATATTAAGATAATATCTAAATATTGTTGTTTTTCTTGCTATTTGTAATAGTTTTAATTTTAGACAATCTATCTCTTTTCTTAGATATAGATATAATTTCTGTTATTTTAAATAAGTACTTGCGCTTTTTTAAATAATAATACAAAAACAATAATATTTATTAAAAGTATCGAAATAATTACTTTAAATATTAGTATAATTGTTAAGTTAAATCGAATACTTTTTTTTTAATTTAATTTATTCTTAGATTGATCGTTCGATTCTAATAATTAGAATCGAATTGCATAAATTATAAAAATACTAACTATATTAGGCTAAAACTTGACCTAATTAGGTATAACTTTCGGGTCGGATTATAGATTTCGGGGAAAAATCGACTCGAACGATTAGTCTATTTATTCTTCTAAGTCTTATAGAATTAAACTAGAATTAAGTTCGCAAATTTAATCTTAGAATTAGAATTTTGTTAAATTAGTATTAAGAATCTATACTAACTTTGTTGCGTTAGCTTTTGCTTATCTAATCTTATCTTATCTAATCTTATCTTATCTAATTTTGTATTAGTTCTAATTGAACTAAATTAGAGTTTAATTACGTAATTGCGCTAACTATATTAGACTAGTTTAGAATCTACGCTAACTTAATATAGTTAGCGCGTTATATAACATTACGTAGTCGAATAGATTAAGTCGAACG
>JAABUL010004217.1_pt1 | contig 19610 bp, 2 predicted proteins | sample 5559151 | NCBI WGS metagenome assembly JAABUL01 (sample SAMN10711876, study PRJNA513368) | rock metagenome | isolation source: Antarctica rocks | place: Antarctica: Victoria Land, Pudding Butte sud | reverse complement strand
AATTAATATTTTAACGAAATTACTAATAATATTTTAATAACAATTTTTGATTTCGAATATCTTGTCTTTATTGTTGTTTATATTTTGATTTTTTTTGATAATAGATATAATTTTATTGCAAAATCTATATATTTTGATCTATCTTATATCGACAAATTGTTATAGCAAAATTTTGTTTTTAATATAATTCTCGAAATTAATTAAATTTTCGAATATATTGTCTAGCATAATTATTAAAAGAAAGTAATAAATATATAATTTAAAAAACAATTTGCGTGTTTTGTTTTGTTTTTATTGCAATAATTTCTCTCGAAATTAATAAGTCTTAAACTTGTTTCTCTTTGTATTGTTGTTTAACGCTATATATAATTCTATTTCTATATTATAGTTAAGATTATATACAATATAGCAATAGATAGATTTTTGATAACTTAACGTCTTACAATTCTTATTATCGAAAAAATTTAATAGATATTTGCAAAAATATTAATCTAAATTAAAATTTATTAAAATTTATATATTGCAATTGAAACCTTAATATTTCTCTAAATTTATTTATCTTTTATTTAATATTTAAGAGTTATTTATTGTATTGTTTTGCGCTATATGTTTTTTAACTTTAAGCAAATTTTTTATTTCTTTGTATTAATCAAAATAAAGAAGAATAAAATAAATTTATAGAAATTTGTATTATATAACGCGCTCTAAATATTGTATTATTTAACACAACAAATTTAAAAATAGCTATTAAAAAACTTTTCTAATATTAAGATTGTTTATTTTAAGTTTATAAGTTTTTATTGTTATTAATATTAAGAAATTAATACAATTATTGCTTAAAATCTCGAATTGATTAAGAAATCTTATTTTGTTGCTTTTTACTATACAATTAAAAAAAAATACTATCTATAATACAAATTTCGACAAATAATTTAGTATAACTATTTAGAGTCTAATTAATTTTACAATTTGCAAAATCTTTACAATAATATTTATAAAAATAATAGTTTTAAAAATATTGTAAGAATTGTTAATACTATTACTATATAATAGAATATATTAAAAAAAATTTATATCTTTTTTTGCAATCTAGAATTTAGCAATTTAAATATAGATTTTTAATCGATTTAATGAGATCTTTACAATATATATATTCTTTAAAAAAAAAAATTTATAATATTTGCAAGTATTATTAAATTTAAAGTAATTAAATTTGCGTTAAAAGACAATTTAATTAATAATCTTATATATAGTATTTTAAAATTATAGTACTAAGATCGAATTTTTGTTATTTGCTATATAGATATAGTTTGTCGATAATAAATATAACTAAATTTACTTAATACGTTATTTTTGAAATTCTTAAATAGTACTATTTCTAAATTGATAAATATTGCAATTATATATAAGTAAATTCTTTTTTTGTTTTTTAATTTAAAATTAATATAAATATATATATTGTGTGTAAATTTATCTTACTCTATATATTTTCGACTTTCTTTACTATTGTTATTATTGTTTAATACCAAAAAACAACAATCTCGAATTTGTGCTAATATCTAATATTGTTGCGTTTTTAAAGTTTTAAGTAGTATAATAATTAATATTGTTTTCGATAAATTATATATTAATAATATTGTCTAAAAGATTAGACTCTTGTTAAAACTAATATTAATCTAGTTTATTAATAGAGTTTAGATATATTAAATTTGCTACAATCTAAATACAAAATTAAATTAATCTTAAATTTTCTTAATTATAAAATTATTTGTAATATATTTGTTATTATACGTATATTTAATGTTGTAAACAAATATTGCGTTATTTTTTTTTAATATTATTAAAATTGTAAATATTGTTAAGATTATTAAAAAATTTAAACTTGTTATTATATTTAAACTTATTGTTTTGTTTAAATTAATTATTTTGCGTATTTGTATTTTTATTAGCAAAAAACATATTTTTGTTGCTATTATTGTTTAAGAATATTGCGAAATCGAACTTTGCTATTAATATAAATATATATTATTATTAACTTAACTATTGTTGTTTTTAATTAAAACTAATTTTAATAAAGGTTGTAAAACTATAGATTGCATTATTAAACAAACAAAAATGTTAATTTATTGCAAAGAATTAACAATCTTACATTATTTCTATTTCTATATTAAAATAACATTTTTACAAGTTTATTACAATTAATGTACTTGAAATATATTAAATTGCGTTCGAAGATTTGTCTATCTATATAGATTTATTAATCAAAAATAGATAACAAAGATAATTGCTAAATTGATTAAGTAATAGTTAAATTTTAATCTTAAAAACAAGTTAAAAAAGAATAACAATTTAAAGAAATATTGTTTCTAAAATTATATATATACAATATAGTATAGCAAATAAAGCAAAAGCAAATATATTGTCAAATTAGACACTTTAATTAATAACAATAATAGTAAAATAATAATTGCGTCGCAAAGATAGATATAGAGAAGAGAAAATTGTAATACGTCGAAAATATATAGACAATTCGCAAAATAATGCGATTTGACTAAAAATATAGAGTTTTGGACTCAGATATATTGCTAGAAGACTGCTTGTTAGTTGTCAACTCGAAAAGGCTTAACGCGACACGTCTAAGAACTGAGACAATTACGGGTCCAAGCACTTCGCTTGCTTAGTTATTCTCGTTTCTGCTTCAACCTTATATATTACCATTTGTTTCAATTCTCTCGAATCTAGAACAGCTACTTTTCCGATATCTAATACGCTAACAGAGGAGCGGTTTCAGCTCTACCGGAGTTGTTTCGATTTGAATTACGCTAATAAATATCTACTATAGAATTTGTATTCTTTGGATCGAGAAGCGAGACGAGAAACTTTGTAGAAGCAAAGATCAAAAAGCTCTTCTTGTCGACAAATAACTAAAATAGAGTTGCTAGATTTAGCTATAAAACGCGCAGAATACTTCGCAGAATATCTTGTTACGTATTACGAAAATCGACTTATTTTAATAGTCAACAATTTCAACAAATAAAAAAAAAAGAATTCCGAATATTAGATGCAGCGATCGGATTTCTACAAAGCAAAAGACAAAAGACTAAACAATAAAAAATATAATTAGCAAAACAAATTGATTATATCAGAAAAATATTCTATAGAATTCTATAAAGCAATCAAACTTTTAAAAATTAGAATTTGTGCTCGAAACGCAACTGAAGATTTTGCTATACTATCTACGAGCAAGATTTTGTTAAATGCTAATTTTAACTACTAATTAGATTGGAATAAATTTCGCAAAACAAATTATAAAGAGCACGAAAAAAAGAATTACAACAATTTGAGAATATCGAAAATACAATTCTTTTACAGCTCTAAAGAAATCAAAGCTAAGACAACAAAAGATTGCGCTCGAAACGTTGTCAAAGTTTATATTACGTTGTTTGCAATTAAAGCTTTGTTAAATATCGAAGAGCAGCAAAAGAATTTTACTAATTCAGAATATTAATGCAATAGAGAGACTATATATAGAACTGCAAGTAATATTCTTTTAAGAGAAAGCGCTCTCGAACGCGTTAAATATTATATCTATATCGAATACAAAAGATTTAATACTTTTTTCGTGAACAAAGCTTTATTGCGAAACAAAAATTACAAATTATTTATAACAAATCTCAAATATTAACTGAAAAGAGAGAAATACTACTATATTGAATATAGAAAGCTCGAGCAAAAATTTTAAAATCGCTTAAAACTTGTTCGATTCAATAGAAAAAAAGTAACGCTTAGAGAGATTATAAGCAATATATATTGAAACGTATATTTGCTATTTTATTATTACAAAGATCGAGTTATTTTGAAGATCGAAGATTCTAATAAAAATAAAGAGAATTTCGAATATTAATTGTATCGAGAAACTTTTTATCGACATAAAAAGATTAGACTTAAAAGAGAATACAAGAATCGATAAATCAACGATTCTAAATATTGAGAAGAAGAAGAATATTATAGAGAGAAGAAATTCAGTCTTAGAAAATAATTTCGAAATAATCTGGAAACTACGCTTTTCAGAAAAATGTTGTTAAAGCGACAATTCGAAAATCTTTCTTATCTTCTAACGACGTCTATCGAGTTATAAACTGTCTTAATGTCGAAGACAACAGCTATACAACATCGATCTGTAGATATACACGTTACAAGCAATACAAACGTAATTGGGCGTAAAAGGAATTCGAACGATATTCGAAGAGTTGTCGCGAGTACCATAAATATTGGCGAGAGCAACAATAGACTGCGTTGCAAAAGCAAAATCGCGTATCAAGTCGAGACAAAGATCAGATTGCTTGCTTAACGTTAACTTAACAGCGAAACGATTTCGAATTACGAAGCTCTAATTAATAGACGGCCAGCCAACGCAGACACACGAGAATATTCCGCACAATTCCCGAATCCCTTGAAGGCGACAAAGCGTCTCAGGCGAACGAAGTGCCGATCGAACAGGGATAGCACCTATCGTGGAACGAGATCGGTTTCACCAGCGATAGACCCAATCTTTTCTTGGTTATGGAGCAACAGAATTTGTTGAGCGCCAAAGATGTAGATAGTCGCAATTCGGTGCGAGAAGAACCGAAAGACGGTCTAGGCCAAGGTCGATGCATTGAAGACCGAGAGCGTTATCTTCGCATTCTTAAATCTCTCGCCTTCTCTTTGTCAAAGCCGTAATCGACATCGAATACGTCGAGTATATCGCCAAATTCGTCTTCGAGAAATGGGTCAAGGTGCAGAAAGTCATGAAGACGCAAGGCACAACTAACAAGTATCTGTCTAAATTTTCTGCAAAAAGAATTGCAAAAGCTGTTGGGACCACTAAGAACAATAAGAATAGAAATTATAAGATAGCGGACAATAAGACGTGCAATGGGATATGCAACGGGAACGAGACGTACATAACTTTCGTAACGGCAAATCGGTATCGAGCTTCTTTCTGATAGAATGTTCTATCGAGTCTCAGACTATCCTTACCCTCAAAGTTGCGGAAACGAATGCGTAGTTTTACTTCCTAACTTGAGCAAAGACCGTGATAATCTTCGCCTAATTGACTCGAAGAGACTTGGTCAAGAGTTGCATCGTCCACTCCGAGCCGACCAATTAACTCGTTACTCCATATCAAGTGAGAGAATAATAAAATGCCAATTCATCCCAATTTGTGACTGACTCCTCCGGCTAGTCAGGACGCCTTCTCCTTGGTGATCCGAAGTTGATATTGATCTTTCTGTACATAGAGGTAGTTGATCGTATCAGAAAACCTGGACGGTCGACGCAACAAAGTTGTTCTCTTCTCTATGCGTATATCACTGCTAATATAATCTCTAGTCTCAATCACGATATAAACACGGCTTCTTATTTGGATAGCGATTTGCGCAAGAAGCGTCTGTTAATATAACGACGTAACTTTTCTTGGCTCTTCGTGATTGATTATCTTCCTCACTCTTACTTCGTCTGATAGCAATCGGGAACGCTGTATTGGTGGATACGGAAATCTCGTAACTAAGATACGCTTCTCTAGATCTCGGGCGTTCCTCTCTCTGATACGTGGGATTATTTGCTCCTTTGTCGTAGCCTTACCGATCTAATTAGCAACGCTTCTCGCCTCTCGTCCGACATCTAATATCTAAATCTGTTACTACATTGGATAATCTTAAGACGTTACAAGCACTTATTGCCATATATATAATTCGAGAATTGGAATATTGCGAAGAGATCGATGTCGCGTTACGATATTGCTTTTGTAGATAGCAAAGACTTACAACAAAATAATCGAATGTACTTATTCTAGTTAGCGCAATATATATTAGAAGAATCGAATTGACTCAATCTAAGAATTATAAACAACTTGCTTTGCATCTTTGCGAGATTTGCAAACTAAAAATTTTATAGTCTCCCAAAAAAAACTGGTAGCTTTAGAGCTGAAAACGCTGTTGGGCCTTCTCTTCCTTAATCGACCATAGAAACTTAGGTCGACTAGTGTAGTAATCTGCAAAAACGAAGCGCAAGAAGAAGAAAATAGATAATAAGATAAGTCAATAAGATTTAGTCTATAAGGATTATCTTCGTTCTTATAGTTGTCTATTCTCCAACATATATTCTTGACACCAGTTACTTCTTATCTAGGTAGAGTAGTATAATTAATAAAGAACTTGAGTAAACTTGTTGCTCTCTTTCGCAATATTAGACTCGTTAATCGGGATAAACTTGAATGAAATTATTGTTTTAGGAAGATCTTAAGTTCCCGATCTTCGCGCTCAATCTTCGATTGACAACTAACGTTAAGATCGACATTGCCAGATCTCTATTATTGACGCTCTAATTGCTCTAAGACTAATGCGTAATTAAATTAGATATATAGAGACGATAACAAAGATATAAAATTCGATGTTACGTCTCAATTGACTTGACTCGATCTTCCTTGTTCAAAGACGTCTTTTGTACGAGATTTATTAAAGACAACAACAACAATCTTCTTAAAGAGCTTCTTTATTTTGACAGACTTGCTTATAGCGACAACGACAAGAAGCTAGAGAGGTTATCGATAACGAGACAAAGATAGATAAGAATATTGTTATTATTCTATTATCCTATTATTCTATTATCTTATCTTGGTATTTTATTATCTTATTATTTATTATCTTATTCTATTTTATTATCTTCTCGTCAATCTATTATTTATTATTCAGTTATTCCACTTATTTTAATTATCTTTCTATTATCTTTTAACTTACTTCTATTCTCTTATTATTTTATCTCTTATCTAGTCTTATTATTTAATTCCTCTAGATTACAATTACGATCTATTTATTTCTTACTTTACTCTTTACTTATCTTTTATTCCAATCTTAAATCTCTCTTCTACTTTAATTCTATTTTAAAATGCGCAAATTTATATATACTTTTAGAATCTTATTCTTTACTTTAAGCTTAGTGCAAAAATCTTATATTAGTTGTCAAAATAACAAGTAAGAGATTTGATATAAGAATAGGGAAACTATACTAGAGAGAACTATAAAAGAAAAGAGAGAAGATAAATAGTAAGTAAGAAAATAGTAGCAAGAGAAGAAAGTAAAAGAGAGAGAGAGAGAGATTATAAATTGAGTGGGATAAGAGAGCTCAAGAGAGGAAGATCAATCGAGAGGGATAAGAATAATAGAGAGAAGAAATAATAAGTAAGGGAATAATAAGTGTAGAAATAATAAGAGGAAATAATAAGTGAAGTAAGTAATAAATAAGAGAAGTAATTAATTGTTGATCGAGAAACAAAGTGCTTTTAGAGAAGTTAAGAAGAGAAGAGAAAAAGAGAAGAAATAAAATATAAGTCTTTAATTGAGAAAGCTACTAAAGTTGATTGTTGCAAAGAATTTGACTAGAGTTGACTCTTAAAATAAGAGAAAGTAAGAGAAAAGTAATTAAGATAAAATGTATAGTAAGAGAAGAGATATTGTAGGGTAATGCAGGGTTGAGAAAGAGAGAAGTTGTTGATATTCAGTTATGGTTTCTCTGCCCTCTTCCGCAGCATTAGACTCGTTGATCGGGATAAACTTGCTGCCCTCTTCCGCAACACTAGGCTCGTTGATCGGGGTAAACTTACTGCCCTTCGCAGCATTAGACTCGTTGATCGGAATAAACTTGCTACCCTCTTTTGCAACATTAGACTTGTTGATCGGGATAAACTTGCTGCCCTTCGCAGCATTAGACTCGTTGATTAGAATAAACTTGCTACTCTCTTTCGTAGTACTAGACTCGTTGATCGAGATACACTTGCTACTCTCTTTCGCAATACTAGGCTTGTTAATTGGAATAAACTTGTTGCCCTCTTTTGCAGCACTAGGCTTGTTGATCGAGGTAAACTTATTGTTCTTCGCAGTATTAGATTTGTTAATTAAGATAAACTTGTTGCTCTCTTTTATAGCACTAGATTTGTTAATCGAGATAAACTTGTTGTTCTTTGTAGTATTAGACTTGTTGATACAAATTCTAATAATAGTTGTGTTATTAAAGTCGAACTCAAATCTTATATTGTAGTATAAAAAATTCTCTAATAAAGAATAAAAAAAATAGAAGAATAAAGATTACTTAAATTTGTAATTTTAAATTAAAAATAAAGATAAAACTTAAGATTAAATAGTTATAAAAACAATCGAATAGAAGTTTTATTAAAGTTAGTATTTTTTTATTTTCGATTTAATACTTAGCTAAGTAAATATAAACTTGTTGCTCTCTTTTGTAATATTAGACTTGTTAATTGTAATATAATAGACAACAACAATAGACTTTTGTTCGAATATAAATATTCTAGAAATATTTAAGCAAGTCGAATCTTAATTTTAACTAATAATATAATCGATATATCTAAAGTCTTTGTGCAAGCTTTAAAGAGACTTTGCTTCTTAATTAATATAAGAGTAATAATATATAGTAACTCTTAACAACAAAGAATCTTTATCAATTGTATTTAATTGTATCTTATAAAGCAATCTTATTGTTTGTAACAAAATATTGTGTATTATTATTATTGAAGAAGCTTAAGAACACTTAGAAAAGATTAATATTAATAATTTTATAATCTTCGAAGACTTTGTTAAGAATACATCGGCAATTCCGGAACTCTTGTTACTAGTACTATTAGTGGCTAATAGTCAAATTAGCTAATATGTCGATGTGCTCGCTTCACATAACCAAGCGCAGGATTGGGCTGCAATTAGCAGGATTTGCAGGCGCGTAATTGATATGCGTTTCGCCAAGACCTAACCCCGCACGTTGCCAAGTTCTATAACACGAGCGCCATTTACGGGCGCAATTTACAGGCTACGGGCGCAATTCTCGACCATTGTGCGCACAACACAATCACGCAATGGAGACGTTCTTGGCGACGCATAACCCGCGCATACAAATCTCACGAATTGTTCGATTTTGCCATACAAGTTACTATGATATAGACGATTGACAAATAGAGATGTAAGCGAAGCATTGCGAAAGTTTGTGCGCATCTCGAATATCAAAATTAGATTCTTGCCAAGCAAGCGCCAAGACTTTTGCTGCTAAATAAACCCTAGGCTAGCTAATAGTCAAATTAGCAGTTTTCGCAACAGGCACTTTCTGAGCAGGGGTCCCGGAATTGCCGATGCAGTAACAATACTAAAATTATTAATATTTTGTTAAAAGAGAGTCTTTAGATTAGAAAAATTTATCTACAATAAGTTATCGACTTACAATAGATTTGTTGTAAGTATTGTTTTCTTCTATATTTACTAGATTATAGAAGAAAGATATAGATATATATTTATCTAGAAGAATTGATTTAAAGAATAAATTATTAAGATAGAAAAGTAGAGTATTACAATTAATTTTGTTTACAAGAATTACTCTATTATTAAAACTAATAGTATTTTAAAAGTTAGCAATAAATTTGTCTTTCGAATTTTTGATTATAATTGTATAGTAATTGCAATTAATACTTAAATTTTTTAGTAATTAAAATCTCTTAAATACTTTGTATTAATAAAACAAGCTTTGTAAATTTGTTAAAAATAAGAATATTATTAAAGTTGCACAAATATAATATATTGTTTTCGAGTTTTTTTTTGCAATTTCTTGTAGTAACAAATATTTGCTAAAGAAGACAGTACTAAGAATAACAATATTGTCGAATTATATATATTAGTTAATTAAATAGTATAAAAGCAATTTATAAGATTAAATAAGATACAATTAAGTAATAGAGCAAAGTTGTCTAAAGATAATAGCATTAATTAAAATAAATAATACGCTACAAAGTTAAATATTTACTTATTATTATAATTGCAATACGTAAAAGTTTTAGACACTATTATAATTGTAGTATAGCTAGAAAGCTTATTATTTTTAAGAATATCAATTGATAGTATAGAATACTTGTGCTTGTATATTGTTAAACTAATTTACTTAATATTAGATAGAACGCGTTAATTCAATCTTCGAAATATAACTATATAATTAGATAGAACTTCTTGAAGAATAAGCTCTAGCTCAATACTAAATATAAAGTAGTTATTATCTCTTTAAGTAAAGTTGCGTAGTCAAGCGAGTCAAGTTAGATAGCACGTGTAATAGTAATAATAGTATTTGTAGTAGAACTAATTGCTAATAAACACAAGTGCGAGAAAAATCTCGCTCTTTATAAGACGCTTTCTTGTTTGCTATTAAAAGAGACAATGCGTAAACAATATTTGTTAATTCGATACTAGTTTTAGATAGATCTAGTTTATGCGATTCTTTGTCAAATACGTATTTAATATATATTAAATATACTATTGCGAAGTAGATCTAGTATTGCAAGATACGTTTTACAATTATATCTTTTTCAAAAGTCTTAGTTTTTGAAATCTATATTATTAGTTGTAATTGCAATATAATCTTCAAATTGTTATTGTAACAATATTTACAAAATTGCATATATCGCAATATAGACGCGCGAAGTTCTACTTTGCAATTATTTGCTTTTTAACAACAATAAATAGAAACAAATATTTAGAATAATTTCTCGCACTTTGTAGATAATAAGAAAGCAATAAATATCTACAATAATATATCTACGAGATTAATATACAATTTTGTAGATACGCAAAATTCTATTTCGCAATTATTTGCTTTTTAATAACAATAGATAGAAGCAAATATTTAGAATAATTTCTCGCATTCTATAGATAATAAGAAAGCAATAAATAATTGCAATAGTATATTTATAAGATTGATATATAGTTTTGTAAATGCGCGAAATTCTATCTCGTAATTATCTATTAATAACAATAAGATAGAAACAAATATTTAAAATAGTTTCTTGCATCTAGTAGATAGTAAAAAAGCAATAAATATTTGCAATAATATATTTACAATTATTACTCTTGTCTATTTTAATAATTGTAGATTTATCTTCTTAGTAGAATTGCTTTTGACAAATATTAAATAGATAGCAATAATTTATTCTTTTCTATAATATATAGATGCGCTGCTATTGTTTTTAGACGCAATATAGTAATATAGATATTATTATTACTATTTTGCTTTTTTGTTTTTTATATTACTTCGCAAAACAATCTTGTAAATACAATTGCTTCTATTTCTATATTTCTTTATAAGCTATAAAAACTTTTAATTATTGCAATACTCGATTTAAACTTATGTAGTTGATATTGCAATCTTTGAGTTTATTTTGCAATAATAATAATAATCTTTATTTTTTTTGCAAATAGATATTGCGACTCTATAGATACAATTGCAAATATTTATTTTTTAGCATTTTATTTTATTTATTGCAATTAATATATAATTATCAAAATTGTTTGCGAGCTATATAGAAAACAACTTTGTTTTAATTCTAATTGCAACAAAAATAATTGCAAGATTAATTTAAGAATTTAACTAACTTTTGATTATATAAAATATTATTAGCACTTTTACAAATTATTAAACAATAGTAAATAACTATAATAGAACAGAATCTAAATTAACTATGTCAAAAACATCTATAGAATATTTGCGCGTTGCAAATATCCGCGGGAAGTAGTATATATAGAAGAGACAAACTAACTTGTTACAATAACTTAATAGTATCGACGTTGTTTTAAAAGCAAAACTAATATATATATAGACAAATTGTTCGCGTAGTTTTAACAAATATTTTTTGTTTACTATTGTTGTTGCTATTGTTGTTGTTGCTTTCGCGTTTACTATTATATTTGTTTTTGTTATTTTTATTTTTATTTTTGTCTTTTTTGTTTCAATTTCAATTTTTTTTGCTTTTTTTGTTTCTTTTTTGTTAATTGTAATTTTGTTTGTAGTTTTCGCTTTTTTTAATTTGTTTTTTAATTGCAATATAGAATATATTTGCAAATTAAAAAAGATATAAACAAAACTAACAATATACAATAGCTATTTAATACTATTGTTGCGTATTTGTTCTTAAACAAAATCTTTTTCTTATATATTTTTCGATAGTTAATTGCGTCATTAAGTATTTTTGTTGTTTTGTAGCAAAATATTTTTGCAAATTAAATCTTATTGTTGCTATTATATTTTTTCTTGTTTTTTGCGTTTGTTTTGTTGTCGCTATAATAATAATTTTTTCTATTGTTGTTAATACTCTTCAATTAAGAATAGACTATCGCGCAAAATATAATAAGTGCAATATATAATTTTCAAAAAAAAATTAAACTAATTTGCACAATTGCTATTGTTATTGCTAACAATCTTTTTTATTTTTTTTTAAATTGCTTGCTATTATATCAATTCTAATTGTTTGCTATTTAATAATAATTTTTGTGTTAAAATTTACAAATTGTTGTATTATAATAAGTTGTTTTGCGAAATTTGTAATATATAAAACTAATATATATTAATTTAATTAATATTAATTATTGTTTTAATTATAACAATTGCAATTAAAATATATTTTATTTGCTATTTTTAAAACAGCGAAAACTAGTTTGTATAAATATATATATATAATTGTATTTTTATATATCTAGATCTATTTTTGAATCTTTGTATTACTATAGAAGTTTTTGTAGTTTTTAGAAATATAATCTTCGAACTTTAATTTTATTTTTTATTTTATTTGTTTTTGTATAGTTGTTTTTGCTTTCTTAATATGCTAACTATTTGTTTCTTTTATTTCTTTTATTTTAATATTTTCGCAATTATATTGTATTTTTTTTGTTTTTTTTCAAATTTCTAAATCTTGTCTATTGCGTTTTCGAAATACTTTAAAAAATTTTATATATTTTTTTACAAAATTGTATTAAATTATTTAATTAAATACTTAAATATATTATTTTTAATTTGTTTGTTTAATACTTTATTTACGTTTTGTTTTTCTTTATTTTTAATAAAAATTGATTTCGACTTTAAATTTTTGTTTCGCAAATATCAAAATTTAAGTAGCAAAACATAAAAAGTAGCATAAATTGCTTTATATTTCGCAAATAGATTTAATTAATATATTTATTTGTTTTTTTTAATTAAAATAGTAAGGAGTTTTAGTTAATAATAAAAGAAAAATAAAAAAGAAAAATAATACTAAAATACAACAAAAGAAAATTAAAATTAAAATTATTAATAATAATAAAAAATACAATAAAAACAAGATTGTTGTAGACAAAATTAACAAAAAAAATTAAAATATTTAATAAATTAATTACTCTCTTTTATTAATATACAAATTAATTTTTAATTAAATATAATAACTATTTAGAATAGTTAGTTTTGCAAGTATTTTAACTTAAAGTTTTAAACTTAATTTGTATACGTTGTTTGTATTGTTAATTTTAAACAAACTATTACAAAATCTAAATAATCTTTTTTTAATTTAAAGTTTTATCTTTTTTATTAACAATTGCATTTAATAATTATTATTATTTGTATAAATAGCAAAATCAATAGTTAATATAGCAATTTAATTAATAATAAAATAAAGTTAAAAAAGATATTATATTTTTTCGAAAACAATTAATTTAAAGATAAGTATTAATAAGTTATAAACAATTTAGACAATTATTGTAATTGTATTTCGATTGCATCTATAAATAAAATAATAAAAAATTTGCAAAAAATAGACAAAAAAATTAGAGTCTTAATAATATTGTTTAAAAACAATATTATTAGAAAGTGTTTGCTTTCTATTTTATATATTAAAAAAGTAGTTTGCTATATATTTCTATTAATTTAAATTAGACTTTTTCGACAATAAATTAAATAATAAAACAATTGTCTTTCTTATATTAATAACAAATATTAATAAATAGTTTAATACAATTAAAACTTATATTAACTTAAATAATTTAAATATTTAGTTTGTGAATATATATATTTTGTTATTATTTATAGATTATCTTTTGTTGTTTATAAAGAAAAAACTTATAGTAAAACATTTATTAGATATAATATTGTTTAAAAGTAAAACAATTTTATATAATATAAATTATTTTAATTGCTTTTCTAAAGTTAGTACAAAAATCTAATTATTTAATATATAAGAAATTTGACAAATTAAACTTCGAGATTCGACAACAATCAAATATATATTTAAAAAAAAAAAAAAAAAAAAAATATATATATATATATATAATATATTTTAATATATTTGTTGTTAACAATTTATATATTGTAAAAAATATTAATAAAGATTTGTAAAAATTTATTAAAAAAATTAAAATTAATTAATCGAAACTTTGCTTTTAATTTATTGCTATATTTAATATTATTATTAGCGCAAAATTTTCAAATATAATAATATTATTTAATATTATATTATTTTCAATATAGAATTCTTTTTAATATATTTTTTATAATTTTAGTATTTGCAAAATTAAAAAGTTTATTAAAATATTAAAGAATTGTTAAATTAATTCTATATTAAAAAATAAAACAAAAATAAATAGAACAATTAAAATATTTAGTTAAGTTCTTTTATATAATTTTATTTAAAAATATAAAAATAATTAATAATTTTTAAAATATCTATTTAAGCTAATAAAGTTTTATTAACAAATTGTTTAAATTTTATTTTTAGCAAAATAAAAAGAAATTTATAGCAAAATAATTAACAAATAAAAGAAATTAAAACTAAATAAATTTAAATTTTTGCAACAATATTAAAAAAGCAAACAAATTAATATTATTTATATAAAAAATTATTTTAACAAATCGACAAAACTTAATATTAAAAATATTATTAATATTGTTAGAATACTTTGTTTTTGCAACAATATATTTTATTTTATAATAAAAAAATTTAAATTAAAACTTAAAACAAAAATATAATAAACAAATTAAAATATTTAAGATATCTATATATATAACAATATTAAACAAATAATTAAAAGTTATTTTTTAAAAAATATATATTTAGTTTTTGTTAAAATATATTCGAAATTTATTGCAATTAAATATATATTTTTTAAATTTAAATATTTAAACAAATTAATTTTAATTATATATTTTTTTTTTAAATAATACTAATAATTAAAAGAGTAAATAATTTTTTTAAATTTAAATTTTTGTATTTTTGATTTTTAATTTCTATTTTTTATCAACAAATATATTTTTTTATTTTTTTTATTAATTAACAAATATTAACTATTTTTATTTAATTTATTTGCAAATATTTTATTTTTTAGCAAACAATTATAATATTTTACAATTACTTTAAAAAAAATATAAAAATTAAATTGTTTTTTATATTATAAAGAAATCTTAAAATCAATAAATTATTAAACAAAAAAAAATTAACTATTTTAATAGAATTTGCTAAAATTATAAATACAAATTCGAATATATAATATATTTAAATTGTTATTTTGTGCAAATTAATACAAAATCTTAAACTTATATTACAAATTTTTAAAAAAATTTATTATTAATTTTTTTTTTTAAAAATCTTCTATATTGTTATTTGTATTAATATTAATATTAAGAATACAATTAATATAAAATATATAAAAAAGACAAATTTTACAATTGCAATTTTTTAAATATCTAAGAAAAAAAAGAATAAATTTAACAATATTTATAATATTAACAATATAGTATTTAATAAAAAGAATATATCGATTATAATATATAATAATAAAAATTTTATTTAATAAATATTTGAACAAAAATTTGTCTATTTTTATAAAATATATATTTTTCGAACTTAATAATAAAATTTTATTAATTATATTAAAATTTCTATAACAAAGTTTTATAATTTGTTTAATAAAATATTTTTGTTAAAATTTTGCTTAAATTTGTTACAAATCTTTGTTATATAATTATATTAATTTTTTTTTAAATTAATAAATTAGTTAAATACAATTTTAATTATTGTTAAATATTATATTGTTTTAATAATTAATTCTTAATTATTTTAATTTAATTCTACAAAGTATTTTTTTTTTTTTTTTTTTTATACTTTTGTATATATTTTGCAAAATTGTATTTATATTATAGTATATCTCTATTATTGTTTGTCTTAAATTTTAATTATATCAAATATTTTATTATTTAAAACAAAAAATACAACAAAAATACTTTTAATATTAATTATAAAAATACTATAAAAGAGTTTCGAATTTTTGTTAATTAATTTGTAGTATATTATTAATTATATATTGCAAAATATAAAAATTTATTTTATAATCAAATTGCTTTTAAACAAGATTGTATATATATAATTAATTTTTTTAAATTTTTTTTTCAAATTTATCTTAAAATTGCAAATTAATTAATATAGAATTTAAAATTATATATAGATATTCTAATCTATATTAGTAGCTCAATTAACAAAATTTATATAAATAAAAAATTTTACTTAATAGCTTAAGAATAAAATAACTATATTAATTTTTATAAAATTATTACAATTTTTATAATTTTTATTGTGTTTTTTTTTATTGTTAGTATTATCGATTTAATTTTTAAGTTTATTAATATTAATTTTTTAATTTTTTTTCTTTTTAATATTTTTAGTACAAATTATATTAAATTTTATTTTATTTAAATTCTATATTTTATTTTATTTTATAAGTTTTGTTAATTTTACAATTATAACTTGCGTTTAGCAAATCTTTATTATTTTTTTAAATAAATTTTTTAAATTTACAAATCTTTTTTTTAAATTTTTTAACAATTATTTTACAAATTGTCAATTTTTTTTAAACTAAAAATAGTATCGATTTTATTATATTATAATTGCAAAATTAATAAATATATTTAATACAAAGAATCTACAAAATATTATTTAATATTAACTTTATTAAAAATAAAAAAACTCGAATATTAATATATATATATAAAACAATTTTAATAAATAAGTATTTGCTTTTAATTATTATTGTTTAACTAAAAAATAAAACAATTAAATAAAAAATTTTGCAATTTTATTTTAGTTGTTTAAAAAACAAAGATTTGTTTATTCTTAATATATAAGAAAAGTTGTACTATAATTTAAGAAATTTGCAAAATAGTTTTTTTAATAATTTTGCAAAAAATAATATTTTTTTCGATTCTTTATTAAATAAATCGAAAAACAATTAATATTTAACAAAAGTTTTATTGTTTTAATTGCTAATAACTAATTATATTTTTTAGATTTTAAGTATTTTAGAAAAACTAATATATTTAATTTCGATTTTAAATTAATAAAGAAATCTTTTTAAAATAAACAACAAAAAATTAAAAACTAAAATACAAATATTAACAACTTTATATTATATTAATCTTCGAACAAATCTAATTGCAATAAGAAAAATTACTATTTAAGTTTTAAAAATCGATATTAATATTATATTAAATATTATAAAAGATAAAGAAATTAATTATATATAGAAAATTATATTATAATATATATTCGAAATAATATATATATAAAATAAAATATTAAAAAATAATATTAAAAATACAAATACAAGTCAATTTAATATTATTATATAATAAAGAGAACAATTAATTAATTGCTTTTTTTTATTAATATTAAAATTAATTTTCGATTTAGTATTATAATTAAATAAATCGATTAATTTTTAAAATATTTTTTCGAAAAATTTTAAACTCGAATTATTAATATTGTTTATTTAATTATTTTCGAAATAACAATAGTAAAAATTAAATAACTTTTGTTTAGTTTAAAGCTCGAACTCTTTTATTAACAATTATATTTAATAATTATTATTGTTTGTCTAAACAATAATATTAACAATTAATAGAGCAATTTAATTGTTAATAAAAACAAACTTAAAAAAGATATTATATTTTTATATAAACAAATAACTTAAAGATAAGTATTAATAAACTATATACAATTTAGACAATTATTGTAATTTTATTTCGATTATAATTATAAATAAAATAGAAAAAAATTTAAAAAAAATAACTATAATAGTTAGAGTCTCGACAATATTGTTTGAAAATTATATTATTAAAAAATAACTACTTTTTGTCGCAAATTTTCGAAAAATAATTTGCTATTTGCTTAGAATTTATATTTTTTAACAATAAATTAAATTATAAAGTAATTGTTTTTTTTATATTAAAAATTAATATTAAAAAATAATTTATCGCAATTAAAATTTATATTAATTTGAAAAATCTAAGTATTAAGTTTGTTAATATTTATATCTTGTTGTTTTTTACAAATTAGTTTTTATTCTTTGTTAAAAATAAATTTATAACAAAACGCAAACTATAAACAAAGTAATTAAAAATTAAAACAATTTATATTAACAATTTGTTAACAAAATTGTTAAATATTTAAAAAAATTAAAAAAATTAAGTTCGAAACTTATATTTAGTACAATATATAATTATTATTATCGAATTTACAAATTTGTTATAAAAAAATATCTTAATAATATATAATATTTGTTATTAATAAATTATATATTGTAAAAATTATTAACAAGAAATTATAAATAATTATTAAAAAAACAAAATATAATTGTTTAAATTTTTGTTTTTAACTTGTTGTTATATTTAAAATTACAATCGATATAAAATCTTGAAACTCTATTGTATTATTTAATACTTTAATTAATATTTATTTTTAAACTTTTTTTGTTACTTTAATATTATCAAAAACAAACAATCTACTAAAATGCAAAAAAATTGTTAAATAAACTCTACAAAATTAATCGAATAATTAAAAGCTTTAATTAAATATTTTTCTATAAATTATTGCAAAAACAAAAAAATAATTAAAAATTAAAAAATATTTGTTTAAATTTAAATAACTTAATTAACAAATTATTTTTACTTTATTTTTAATTAAATATAAAAAATATTATAGTTAGATAATTAATAGTTAAAAGTAGTTAAAACTTAACAAGTTTCTTAATTTATAAAGTTTCTAATATATTAAACAAAATAACAATATTTATTTAAAACTTAATTCTTAATAATTAACAAAATTAAATATCAAAAATATTGTTAATATTGTTAAAAAAAAATTTATACAATAGTTTGTTTTATTTTGCAATAAGAGAATTCGATTTAAGAATTAAAACAAAAATAATATATATAAAACAAAGTATACAATAAGTTTGTATATATAGCAAAATCAAATATATAATAAAGAAATATTTATTAATTAATATTTATTTTGTTTTAATTACAATATATTTAAAACTTAATATAATTAAATATATATTTTTTAAATCTAAATATTAAAACAAGTTAATTTTAATTAAGTTTGTCTTTCTTAAAATAATATTAATAACTAAAAGAGTAAATAGTTTTTTTAAATTTAATTTTTGTATTTTCTAATTTAGATTAATATTTTTTAATAACAAGTATCTTTTTTTATATTCTAATTAATTAACAAATATTAACTATTTTTATTTAATTTCTTTGCAAGTATTTTATTTTTAAACAAATTAAATTATTATTTTATAACAATATAATATATCGAAAAAAACAAAATTTGTTTATATATTTAAATAAAATTTTAAATCTAAAAAACTAATTTACAAAATAAATTAAATTCTATTAATTAATTTGTTAATATTATTAATATTTGCATAAATTATTAATTCTTTTAAATTAAA
>JAABUL010004215.1_pt1 | contig 19626 bp, 28 predicted proteins | sample 5559151 | NCBI WGS metagenome assembly JAABUL01 (sample SAMN10711876, study PRJNA513368) | rock metagenome | isolation source: Antarctica rocks | place: Antarctica: Victoria Land, Pudding Butte sud | reverse complement strand
TGAGGGTGCAGGGGGGGGTGGCGCGTTGGCAGAGGGTTAGGAGGAAGGGTGCGGAGGAGGAGGGGAGGGCGAGGGGGGTGGGGTGGGTGTGGAAGGTGGTGTGGGCGCGGTTTGGGAGGCGCATTGTTTGGGGGAGGGGAGGGAGGGGGTGGTGGTGGTGTGGTGGGTTTGGGGGGTGATTTGGGGGGGTGCGTCTCACTGCTGATGTTCTATTCGTCGCGGGGAACGGTCTATGTGTGTAATGCTATCTAGCTGTTTATATCTTATTAGCTGCAAGTTGCTGCAAGTATTGCTGTATGCATCTGCAGTCTTCAGCGACGGGCCAACGTCTTTTCTCCACCCTCTTGGCGCTCGAGGGATCTATATCATGGTTATTATTTACAACGGGAAACGAATATTCCTCACGGCGGATGGCCGATAAGATGCCCACCCCAAATAACAATATGTGTACTGCTTCGGAGCCAGGTTTTGGCCGCAGGGTCAAGTATACGAGGCTTCTTGTTGCTGGAATGTCAGTCGAATCTAGTTGTATTCGTCCTCAATTCAGACCGAAGTCGCTTCGAGCAAGAATGTGCCCTTTAGACATGAGCTTCAAAATTCATTGCCAGACAATTCCGTTCCAAGGTTGGGTCTCTCTAAAGTCCTTGTCAATCATAGACCGGATATCAATTTCATGCTTGAAGCATTCCAAGATCGACGGAATTGAGCATTGAGCTTGAACCCGGGCATTGTCTGACATTGCTGTTGGCAGGATCGTAATAGTAATTCAAGCTTGCCAGAATTCCGTTGAAGTGCAGTATAGCCCCAAAGACCACCATGACATGGAAGATCTGATGCGAGCTACCCCAGACATCGAAAGCTCCTGGCTTGAGCCGTTCAGGAAACCTTGCCTGTAAGAATTCCATCAGCTCCGAATCCAAATTTCTATCCATTCCTTACATACTGCATAAATAAATGCTCCCAAAACATAGACCAGCCCGCCATCAGCGAACCAGGACCAGCCTATCTGGCGTTTGGCTTGCTCAAGGCCATAAAGCTGTACGGAATGGAACAAAGGAAAGAAGCCTACGAGTGCGAAAGCAACGAAGACACCGGCCCGGTATCGTCTCCAGGAACGTTGCCTGAAGCTGGGAGCAAAGCAGAGCACAGTGCACATCATTGCAATAAGTGATACCTTGTCTGGATTCAGCACACGATCAAATTTCCCTGGAACGATTGAGCACTTACCGAAGCCCAACAAACTCCGAGGGTTTTCTTGTGGCACGGATAGGTATAGTATGCCAATGGAAAAGCAGTACCTACGATAAGACATATTATACCGAAGAAGTCCATGGTAAGCCAGACGTTGTATATTTCAGACGAATGATTCCCCAGCAAGTGGAAATATGCCGACGAGCCGAAGCATACAATAGCTCCCAAGAGGAATAAGCCTAGCAGGAGACGATCTTCAAATGAATACTTGCTGCCGATTTGGTTGTCGAACGTGAAAGCGACAGTGAAAAACCCAAGGGCACCGAGCAGGTGACTGTAAATATTGACCGTCTGATTGTGCAGGTAACCAAGACTCCGAATGGAATTCCAATGACCACCAGAGCTGGGGCGGTAGTAGCGCAAGATGTGCTCGTTGTCCTGCTGCCAGGGTTCCAGGCTGTCCCAGTGTAAAAGCATGCTGATACCGCCAGATAGTCTTCTCAATGGTGCACTCTCAGACAGTCTTCTGAGTGGCGTACTGATATCCATTGCATATTGTTCAGGCGCTCCCCCAGCCTCACGTCCAACGGGCATCTTCGGTTACCGAGACATCCTCGTAGACCCTGACAAGTTCATGGACGAGAAGAGAATGAAAGCCGAGCATTTAAACGAATGTGCCAACCTGGAAAAGACTGATTTCGCTCACTAGAGTAATGCATAAGTGGACTTTTGAACATTGTAGCAGTCAGATTTCTAGCGACAAAGGCGCATACAATATATGCAGGGGCATCGGGCGGTAGTCTTGCCAAAACAGGGAACGGCTGGCCAAAACGAACCGGAAACCCGCCGAGTCGATCTGCCGTAGCATATCTCCGGATCATCTCCGTAGGCCGAGCCGTTGCAGCGTCTATAAATAGACGTTGGTCATCCTAACGACGACCTTTTACCACGATTTGAGAACTCTTAGCACAGAATGAAATCACATCATTGACCTAGCGATGGACCCAGCCACATCGTTCATGCGTTTCTTGTTGTTGGGCTTGATTCACGTGGCACAAATGACCAGCCTTGTTGTACACATCTGATATCGAAAGGTCATACTTTCCAAGTAATTCGTGCTCATCGGTACTTCAAGCGTTTCCCACAACATTGAATCGATTGCGTCCAGCGCTTCCTTCTGAATCGACTTTGATGTTCCCACTTGTACGTCGAGACCAATTGGAAGTGGGGTCTAGGAGGCGCAACAGCCCACACTACGTCCCTCGTCTTTACTGTAGTCATCCCCATTTTCGCCACTAGCCTCCTCATACGAGTCGCGGAGGATGTGTGCGAACAAATCTGAATCTGCGTCCATGAAACATGAGCCGTCGTCTGGATGAGGAGTTCTCCCAGTGGTCGGAGAGAAGCGAGGTTTTGAACGAGGATCAATTTAGTTACCATGGATAATGCTTGGGTTACCTATCCCCATTAGGTACACGCGATCAAGGCGAAGCGAAACATCATCCGTGAATTCAATGGTACGCGTTGTCAAAGTTGCTCACTTGTGGTGGTAGGAGACCATTACAGAGGCGCGCCGTGCGTAGGAATCGCACACGTGCTACAAAAAAGGCAACAGGCGTGCAGTCCTTAAGGTAACAGTTGGAGATAAAAGTGCGATCGACGGCCCTCAGTAGGGGAGTTCCGACTCTTCTGTTCCTAGACGCAGAACACTGCTCCTAACTACGTAAATCAATGTGGCACCTGTTCTCACTTTTACTTCAGTGGATTTCATACAACAGGGTATGTCAGGGGAGGAAAAACAAGCGATCAAGGAGTCGGAGTCGATGTTAGCGAGATCTGGCCGCATGATCAAAAGACAATGCAAGATGAAGCCTCGCAAGACAGCAGCGGCGACACAGGATGAGAACGACCACATTCAGGCAATGCTTCACACGATGACACAGGGGATGATTAAGGAGATCACAGCTATTATCGAAGGGAAAAGCAATGCTATGGAAACCAGAAAACGACCATATACCTAAAGAAGCCACTTCGCAGTGTTGTGTCATGCATAATAGTAGCTTAGCGTCAGCAATCAGCAGCCTACAGTCAGCAGTTTGCAGCTCTTAGAGCAAATCACAGACCTGACTAACGCTTACGCCTATCCAGGACATGATACCCCTATATCACATATCAGGATTTATTCAGCAAAAGATGCAGCAGCTCGAAGCTGGCCTTAGGTATAAAGAGAGCTTTGCTCCAAGATAGGGATTGCCAATTTCGCATATAATCACAAAAAAACAAAACTAGATGAACTTGAAGCTGTACGGAGAAACACATCGACCATTTATCAAGATGCAGAAAACTTTCTTCACAGTATCCCTGATCTGTGCGCTTCCGGCATTTGTATCCACGGCGTCGGTCTGCCCCCTTGGCTGGACAGGAGTCGGAGTGAGCCAACTTTGTTCACTGGGCAGTGGTGGACCTGGAGGGTGCGAAGACTCTCCACCCAACTAAAACCTCAAGTCGGAGACTAATGGACGATTACTAAAGTGCTGGATCATGCGGCCAGCAGCTGGGGGAGATATATTCAAACAGTTGCGACATAATCGCTACATCTACATCAACCAAGGATGGCTACTGCGGCGTCGAATGGAACAGTGGTGCAAGTGTCGACTGCGCTTCGGATGGGCATAGCGTAACGAGTGTCACTACTGGGTATGGAAAGTTTGGGAATTGTCAGGATGCAGAAAAGTTTGGGAATACCGATTGTACATCTGGCCCTTGGAGTGCTTACTTTGCATGGCAATGTTGCGAGCCTCTATAGATGGAAGAACATAGACGAGTAAATACAGACAGTACAAGATGCTTCTATTTATGGTCTAGTCCCCCTGGCCAAGAACACGCCACGCCACGAATATAGAAGGTCTGCAGCACACAGGGATGTCATATCATACCATTGTCAGACTGTCCCTGGAGAATCTGCAATTCGACGATGTGGTTTCACTGCTTCTTTCTGCCTATGGCTGCCCATTACCTGAGCAGCCCCGTTTGACAGGAAATATATTACGAAATTAAAGTTTCTAATGGACAAGCTCACCATAGCCCTTACGCTATGAAGGACCTCGCCGGATGACCCATCCATCCGAGTTGGCCTTCAAATAAGTGGAGGACATACATTGGAAAATGCCATATCATTCTGGTTACATTTCAAAGGTGACCAAAATATTTCGAAGATGAACTCTTTAGTCGATTAATTCGGGGGGAAGACAGATGAAAACATTAGGCAAATATCCCATCGCTGGATTGCAAAATGAGGGGAAACATGTGGAAGATACAAATCATCTTACATACATGATTTGGTGGGAAGATAAGGGCGATATTGTATAGGTCGAGAACAGGAATGCATTTTTTTAGGCAACAATTAGGTCGACATGTGGAAAAGTCGTTATGGACTGTTTGTGTTATCGTGCAAATGACGCAAAATCTTCAACATGAACATCTCTTGTACACTTATAACTTTCGCCTTCTTGAGACCTTCTGGAATAATAAGAATGGATGTGCCTTATTTTGAATTCGATTTCGGCAGCAAGGTATCTCATTTGGCTAGTAGACTTCGGCGAAATAGAGCTATAGGAAAACCTCCATCTGCCATGAGCGCGGCAGTGAGTATCTACAGGACTTCCCCAAAAAAAGTCACGACCAGGACTAAAAGATCCCAAAATCCCAGAAAAGGACAGTAGATAGATCCAAACCTCCAAAAACTGATGATCAAACTGAGGCTCGAACTCAGGACCTTGTCCGTTATCAATCTGAGTTGTTAAGGACGCGTGATAACCGACTACACCATTCAACCTATGATGTTCAAAAATTTTCAATAACATAATATTGTCAATTGGAGAAAGATGCTGCGGCGTACTTTACTACGTATCCCGGTGATTAAATGTTAGCGCGACAGGGGCAGAATCATTACCAAAGAATGCCAAGACGCTAACATTCAAATCGGTGGATACCATACCTTACTGTAAATTACTTTAGTATACCTACTTTTATTTCCCTTGGTTGTTCCGACGCTAGATGGACAGTGGGAGCTAAAGGGTCAAACGCACGCATTTTGCGGAGAACCTCCGACCGTTCATAACAATTAACACAGAAGGTAGGGTGATACTTATAGCTGGCTCAATGCGCATGTTTCGAGAAAACGGCTGGGACGTCCAATATGGGGATGAGGGTTTTGCAATACATAGAGCAATAGAAGAAGAATTCCTGAGGTGATATGGCGCATTCAGGCCAAGGACTGCACAGCAGAGCCTCGCCATACCCTAATCAAACACCACAAAAACTTGACCCTCAACAATACCAACCCCATCTAAACTATATCAGCAGTGGGCACGGACCTCCAGCTCAAACCGTACTGCAGGCAAATGGCCATCAAGACCGCAGATTTGGACCCGTGCATGGCTCTCAACAACATCGACCATCTATTCCTCCCCAGCATCTACAGCAGGCGCAACAAAAAGCCTATGCGGTAGAGGTTCCTCCACCTCTCGCATCCTCGAACAACGGCATTCGGGTCGCCCATAGTCCAAATGTACCACGGCCGGCGCGTGAAGCTCCGTCGCAGAATTCTGTCAATGGATTGAATGGCGCCTTCAGCAAGCCAACACATCAGCCGGCACGCCCAGAACCCCAACTAGACTATCAATTACTTCTGTTGTCACTGGCCGAGGAATATCTTGCAGCCGCTTACGGTTATGGCTCAACGCCAGATATTGTTGGACGGGAGAGGGAGATGCAAGAGTACTACAAGTTGATCGCAACCGCGCTAGGATGTCTCGAAGCTGTCCTGAAGCATTTCAAGTTGTTGCCCGAAACCGAAGCTATTGTACGATTACGGTACGCCACCGTACTGTACGAGGAGACAGACAATATGATGGAAGCGGAAGACGCTTTGAGCAAAGGGATATCTCTATGTGATCGACATCGCTTACTTGATCTCAAGTACAACATGCAACACCTTCTCGCACGAATCTTATTTCGAAAGAACTATCGTGCGGCGTTCAAGTTCCTTGACGGTATCATCATAGACGCGGAAGCCTACAAACATATAGCTTGGGTCTACGCTTTCCGATTCCTCAAAGTCTCCCTCCACCTAGAAATGTCAACACATCAGGATCTACTTTTAGCCCTTAGCCAGCTCAAGCTTATTGTTCTTCTGTCAAACGACTACGGAGATAAGCCAGTCCTAGCCGTTGCAACGGCATCGGAAGCTTTGACTTGTCTTAGAATCTCCAACGATTCCGAAAATACTGAGAATGCTCAGAGAGCCTTGGCTACTGTAAGAAGCTTGCAACTCGACCCAAAGGTTGGCAAATTACATCAATTAGCGGTCTTCATATCCATGGTGGATCTTTGCTGTGTTCTGCAAAATTATGATACTAAGCAAGCTCTAGCCAAGATGCAGACTATGCAGGCCGCTCTGAGAACCATGGACGAAAGCGAGGCTTGTACAGACCGATCCATCGGGATTCCCATACCTCATGCTAGGATGGCATGCTGCAAAGCTCGGCATGGCATACTCAGAAAACAAGAAGACGATGATTTGCTGGTCTTGATGTTCGACTGGGTGTCTAAGGACGATATCTACGATTTGGGGTATCTTCTTAGCGGAGTGGCGTTGTCCTCTCGCAATGCAGGCGATGGTCAGAAATCGGAGCACATGCTCGAGGAAGGAATCAATAGGTTGCAGTGTAAGTCACCTCCGCCATGCTCATCCGAAATTCTAACAGATGGTAGATGCAAATAGGGACATGGCGAAGCCTCCAAAATCGATTCAGGTCGCAGTTTCCCAGCAGTTTTGGCGAGGAGAACTCACCTGCTACATGCGACTTCACCTTGCTTTCGCGCTCTGCGCTAGAACATCCTGGCCAGCCGCCAAAGAACAGCAGTCGGCAATACAGGCTTTCGTCCGATCAATGCCGGCATCGTCACTACCGGAGGCTCTCCTCCTATTATCCACGTATCTCGAAGCGGTCATCTACCAAGGGACAGGCGAACTAGACCACGCCATCAACCTGTACCAGAGCGATATCCTCTCAATTCACAGCTACCGCAAGACACCCCACCCGTCTCATTTACATCTCGACATCACCCTGCTCTCGTCCCTCAACACACTTCTCATTATACGCACCCCAAAACACCCCCAACACAACCAACTCCCCTCCCTCCTTGCCCTCCTCGAACACCTCTGCCTCCGCAACCCCAACCGCCAAATCCAGTCTGCCTATCACCTCCTCACCGCCACCACCCCCTCCTCATCCACCATCCTTGTCACAAAACAAGCCCTCCAATCCGCGCTCCAGACCGCCACGCAAAGCGACAACAAACAGCTCATGTGCATGGTCCTGAATTTCATGTCGTGGAAATTCTTCCGCGGCGTCGTTGGCGAGCAGGCGGAGAAATCTGCAAGAGCGAGTCAGGCGCTGGCGCATAAATGCATGGATGCGTTGTGGATGAGTGTGGCTGCTGGGACGTTGGGAAATACGCTGGAGGCGGCGGGGAGGATTGAGGAGGCGAGGAAGGAGAGAAAGGGTGGGGAGGTGACGGCGAGTGGGTTGCCGGAGGGGCTGCAGGTAGCGATGGGAAGGGAGAGGGATGATGGTGATGTGGTTATGCTTGACGATGGGCCACTGGTTGTGGGTGATGGTGCTTGAGCTTGCTTTTGTGGGACTTTGGAGCGGGCGTTTGGAGCGGATGAGCTTGCTTATCGCCCGGCGTTCAAGGGGATCTTGTCGCCGGATGGATGTTGCTCGAATGGCCATGGGAATAAGCTGGTTTGCTATGTGGTCCTCAGATGAGCGAGGCTGTATACTTGATCATGTCGTGTGTGTATACTAGGTAGTAAGGTCATGACAAGGTAATGTGGACATATTTCATGGATTACTTTGCGGTTACGATCGACTACCTATGGGATTATGGAACTCAATGCTTCGCACCTAAAGACGCTCTGAGATTGCCACCTTTTTTCTGGACCTAAGAATGGCCCATCGCTCTGATGTCGCTCAAACAGATAGTTAAACACCGAAGAACGCCCGTTATACATCAAAATGACGCTCATCAGCCCCTATTGGAGTTCAGGGGAAAGAACGAGATGTGAGCAATCGAGATCGCAGCTCCTCGCACACGTTCCCAGCAAGCATGCCACCGTCGCCATACTCAAGCGATAGCAAGAACGATCAGCACGCCCTTATATCTCACCCTCTTTCCTCATCCCCCCAAAATCTCATAGAAACCCCCACCCACCCACTCCCTTCCCTCCCCTACCAAACCTTCTACCCCAACCCACCCCAAGCCCCCCTAATCCTCCTCGCCAATTGCACATCCTTCTGCATAATAGTAACCCTCTTCGCATGGATCGCGCACAGGTTCGTGTCTTCGAACAGATGCACCATGAACGCCTCCGCGGCTTCCTGAAGTGCTTGTATGGCTTGTGATTGCCAGCGCAGGGCTTGGCCGTCGATGGGGAGGAGGGAGAGGCCGATTTCGCGGACCTGTGGGGTGTGTTGGTTAGTGGTTGGGGCTTTGTATTGGAGGGAGGGAGAGAGGGGGGCGGCTCACAAGTCTGGAAAAGGGCAGTTTGAGGAGGAGGAGGTCTGTGGAGCGTTGGTAGCGACGGATTTCGCGGAGGGCGATGGTGCCGGGTTTGTAGCGGCGCGGTTTGCGGGGGGTGGCTGCTTCTGTTTGAGAGGGTGTCAGTGATAATTTTCGAAGTAGTCAGTGCGACTGGCGGAGCGCGGAGTGATCGCATAGTGGGGATCTTGACCTTCTGCTCTGCGGCCTTGTGCCTTCTTTTTGGGGGTCCCAAAGGTTTTCCGTGATATCTTCCCGCCTATTGAGGGCCGCCCTGCTTTCTTTTGACCGATTGGATGCGCGGTGCCGGTGCGCTTGGCGGTTTGTTGCTTCGTGCCTGCCATTGTGGCTGGCAGGCACTGTGGTAGGTATTGTGTTTTTATAGAGAGCGCTGAAGGCTCGGAACGTTGATGCGCGCCCTCGATGAGCTTCCGCGCAAGCTGGCGATGCTGTGCGAGTCGTTGCTATGCGAGGAGAGGACGAATTGCAATCGCCTCAAGTGAACTTTTCGCGGAATTGGCTTTGAAGTTGCTGATGTGATTTGAAGCAGTGGGTAAAAACAGACAGGGCCGTAAGTATGAAGCAATATGGTTGGTGAATATGTGGGGGCTGGGGCCACTTCAAACTCCAGCCATCGTTGTTGTTTATGGCGCGCGCGCGAATGATCTGCGTACTCGGCTAGTCTCAAAAGTGGATAGTATAGCCGTTAGGCTTGGCGCTGGGAAGCATGGCTTGGCGTCTGGGCTAGTTGTCATCGTGTTCATTGAACACTCGCAGATTCATGTTATCTCAAACATCGATGTATTATACATAATAACATTCATTCGTTCGTTCAGTGAACCGTAACCAATCTTATTAACATAGCGTTCCCTTACCATCTGCTTCCACAACTGCTGCGGCCATGGATATGGACAACATGCTCGGCGGGGGAGGAGCGGGAGGAGGAGGAGTAGGCCAATTCCCACTGGAGCAATGGTTCTACGAAATGCCAGTCTGCACGCGATGGTGGACAACAGCTACGATCGCAACGTCAGTGTTGGTGCAATGTCATGTCATCACGCCGTTCCAGCTCTTCTATAGCTTTCGAGCTGTGTTTGTCAAGAACCAGGTATGTCCCGCCCCCCTCCACCGTTGCGTCTCCATCATCTGTGCCATCATCCCCTCGAAGATCTCCTAACCGAAGCTGATCTCGAGACAGTATTGGCGCCTCCTAACCACATTCCTCTACTTCGGCCCCCTCTCCCTCGACCTCCTCTTCCACGTCTTCTTCCTCCAGCGCTACTCCCGTCTCCTCGAAGAATCCAGCGGTCGCTCCCCTGCGCATTTCTCTTGGCTGCTCATCTATGCCACTACACTCCTGCTCGCGCTCTCGCCTATGCTTTCGATACCGTTCCTTGGATCGGCGCTGTCGAGTAGTTTGGTCTACATATGGAGCCGGCGAAATCCGGAGACGAGGCTCAGCTTTTTGGGGCTGTTGGTGTTTACGGCGCCGTATTTGCCGTGGGTGTTGATGGCGTTTTCGCTGGTGCTGCATGGGACGGTCCCGAAGGATGAGATTTGTGGCGTTATCGTTGGTCATAGTGAGTAACTTTTTGATGGTCTGGAGGCGTGGGGAATGCTGACTGGGTGCGATAAGTTTGGTATTTCTTTAGCGATGTCTACCCCTCGTTACACAACGGATATCGACCACTGGATCCACCACAGTTCTGGCGGAACCTTTTCGAGCGAGCACCACCGGATACTGGCGCTACACCTATCAATAATGAGATTGCGGCAGCGGCGGCGCCCGAGGTCAGGTGATTGGACTTGAAATTTATGGCAACTAATGAGATATGCATGGCCTGGCGTTAGCATTATGGTACAGGATCAATCATTTTGGTAGCATGCGGATTTGAGTTGGAATCAAAAACATCAAGATGTAATGACCAACAAATTCGTTCATCTAAGCTCTGGGCGATATCTTGCAGTTTGTTTCGGTGTCCCTAGCATCCAAAATTCGACAGCGGCTATGCAGCCTTCTTCGCAGAATCCTCCCTCAACTGGTCGATCACTCTATCCACAGCTGCCATATCCCCAGCATCAATCGCCCCTTCCGGTGCAATACCCTTCGGCAGCGCCTTCACCGCAGTATCAAGCCCTTCCTGATAATTCCGAATCTCACTCGAAAGTGCATAGATGGTCTTCCTCCTCACCTGCTCGTTCGCATCCTCAATCGCAAGCCGGGTAAGCGTAGCTATAGCCCCCGTAGCACACAAATCCGACTGCGCTTTGACATTGTTCTGCACAGCAGTGCCCAAGCACCACGCCGCATATTTCCTCAATTCAGCTTCTTCGCTGCCCAGTAGCCCCACGAGCGGTGTCCATAGCCCCAGCACCTGCAGGTTGTTGGCGTTGTCGATGTTTTCGATCAATTGTTCGAAGTTGTCAAAGGCGGTGATTTTGTTGGGGAGTGTTATGGTGGGGGAGAGGATGGCGGCCATGGAGTCTTTCATTAGGTCTGCGTCTGAGGGACCGCCGAAGAGGGCGCTGAGGGCGTCGGGGTTGATGGGGCGGGCGGAGGGGGGCTCGGCGTTGGGGGAGGTGGATGGGGTTTCGGAGTTTTCGATGCTCCATTTTAGGATATTGTTCATGCCTGGATCCATGGCGACGAGGGGAAAGTCGAGAGTAGTGGAGAGTAGCGAGTTTTGCCAACCCTATGCTTTTAAGAAATCTCCTGTGAATCGCAAACTGGTAAGTATAGATTGGTGCAACAGAACATGAGGCTTGATCGCAATGGCAACTGCAGTGCTTCTTATCAGCGGAGTGTGTTGTGACTGTGTTCAAAATCTTATCGTAGCTTGCATGACGTTCGACCGTTGAACTTCATGATGATTCGCGGAACAAGTCGTAGCTTCGAGAGGCTTCGATAGGCTTCACTTCTCACAACATGATACTTGGCACCATCTTCAGATACACGAAGTAATGTCCGAATAGATTACTATGTGTTCAGGTAGTTAAATGTTAGCGTGCCAAGGCACACTAATAAATTACATGTTTATTACTACTAGTACTTCGTATGTATACTATTAGCTTAAATAACTACCTCATAGCGTATATGCATAGAATCTACTAAATTACTAAGAAATTTAGGTAACATCTATTCCTAAGCCGCATTAGTAGCGCGTTAAAGGTCGTTATAACTAAGTTTTTTAAGGTAATTATCTTATATCTAATCCTTTATCTTATTTTATACTATCTTAATTAGATTTAGGTTAGGACTATACGTAGGCTATTTAATAATATAGATACTACGCTTAGAGAGCTCCCTTAGCGTATTAGTAACTATATACCCTAGTATACTATCCTATATTAGAGATAAATAGGGATATATCTATACCTAGCTATAAATGAGGAGGATAATACGCCTAGAATATATCTCTTTATTCATTATTCCTTAGTCTTTCTCTTAAAATAGATATAGTCCTTTAATATTTCTTATAAAAAAACCTTTAAATATTTATCCTTATCTCCTAAGATATTTCTTAATAATATATATTAGGTTATATTCTTTACCGGCGGCTCTAGTAACCTAAATATATATATAATTATTAGTAGTTACCTATATTTTATCTATCTAAAGAATCGTGTCCTATTATTCTCTAATCTAATTAATATATTCCCTAGCCTACTAGAGATGTACTACCTAATTTACTTTTAAAATAGGTGGTTTTCTCTAGGTAATATATTAAAAAAGGCCTTCCTTTTAGAGAACTCTCTAGATTATTAATTCTAATATATCCTAGCCTAGTCTCCTTACTACCTTATAATATAATATACGTCTTATCTTCTTAGAGCTTTGTATATAATGGACTAGTCGCTATTAGTAGGGCGTATTAATAACTAGTTTTAAGCCTAATTTATAGTTTTAAGGTATAAGTTTATAGATATTAATATATTATACCTAGTAGTAGGTAATATTAAGATAATAGGTAATAGCCTCCCTTTCCTAGCTAATCCTAGTAAGTATCTATACCTAGATCTATTAGTCGCGGGTTAATTAGGAGTATTTTAGAGTTAATAGTACATCCATTTAACATTATTATAGAGAAGATACTAGAGAAGAGTCTATATATTTTAATATATAGAAGTTTCTAGAAACAGGCGGTATTTTAACTAGCGTCTGCCAAGACGCTAACATTTAATATGCTAGATACCACAGTAAAGTCCTGCAATAGGCTAAGCAATCACAATCGGATATTACCGCCACCAGTCCCCCGCCTCCGCGGCTGAAGATTAGTGGCATCCGCCCCCGCCATCATGTCGCAAATGGATGTCCCTAGCAAGCATTAGGTAGTAGAGAAATGCACTCCGTACAAAGCTGCTCCTTCTAAGAGATCAAGGCAGCCACAAGAGATCCACCGAATAAGCTGAACGCGCGTATCTTTATGTTCTGCTGCCTGGCAAGCCTGTTCTGCATTGCGTAGACCAGCGGAGCATCTTGTGTAAATGAAACGCGTCTATAGGTAGCATTCTCCGTTCTTGTCCACCCCCAAATGTATTGAATCGGTATATTTCAAGGAAGTGTTATAGCTACACGGTAGCCCGTGGGCTAGGCGCGAGGTACCCTATCTGCGGACGAAACTAAATCTAAATCCCGGGGGTATAACTTTAAGCCAATAGGGGGTATGAATACAGGTAAAGAAGAAGATCCATCTAACAAAGAAATAAGAGTTAAAGCTGTTTATACTAGACCCTGGCTCGTCACGTGATCATGAATCCTGATCCGGCCTAGTGTTCTCAATACCCACAGATAATTTTAGAAGTTGTCCACTGCTACTTATAGAACTTCCGATCAGAATCATCAGATACAGAGCTCTACCTAATTTGTCGTATCGCGTAGTATCGAAATTGAATGATCATTCTAGAGTTTTCAAGAGGAAAACCGGGATGAAACAAATTAGAGTACCAGGATCGAGCGCTAATCTAGGTCTATATACACCACGAAGTCACCCTTTCTAGACGTCCAACCTGACTGCCGTCTAGGACCGGGTTTCGACGTATTCGGGCTTGCTTTGAAAGCGACCTCTGCTTCCCAGAAATTCAGCATTTGTCTCGAGCTCCAAATAGAGCAGCTGCCTCAAGGAACTTCGGTTCCTGGTAATTGCGAGATCATATGCAAAGGCGAAGGAGCAGACAGTTACAGCACGGCTTTTGACGAGAATTTAGTCACTAGAGTTGCACTATATGTTCTTAGATGTCACGGAATAGGAGGGTCAGTTACCTTCCCTAAGGGTAGTCTTAGATCTTGCTCTAGAAAACCACGCTAAATTCAAACGTATATTAAGCTTCCCTTCTGCCGTCAGGATATATATGTACTCTGGTATACCTTCATGCCGCGGTTTAGGATCATCGGCTGCTGCAGTCGTTGCCGGCGTAATGCTCGGCAACGAGATCGGCCATCTGAATCTATCTAAGGACAGGGTGTTTGATTATTGCCTACTGGTGGAGCGTCACCCAGACAATGTTGGCGCAGCATGCCATGGAGGTGAGTAATGACGTTGGTGTTAGGCTATCCTAATAGAGAAGTCAAGCTTCGGAGGCGAGGACTCCAAAGACACATTTTGAGGCCTTGTTTTGTTTTCGAGGGCATTGCTGACATTGAATTCACACAGGATTTATCGGCGCATTCATGAAATTGCAGGTGCCACCAAGTGAACCAAGCGAGACACTATCCAGAAGTCTAGACGCGCCGCCTGAGAATATTGCAAGCTACCACCGTTTCCAATTCAATTCCGATATCAAGATGGTAGTCATTGTCCCGGACTTCCACCTTGTTACCACAGACGCGCGAGGGCGGCTCCCTCAAACTTATTCCCGTGAGGATGCTATATTCAACTCGCAGCGTTGTTCTCTTCTTCCCGTTCTCTTGGGCGAAACGCCTTTGAATCCAGCAAAAATATCAGAAGCAATGCGCGATCGAATTCATCAACCATATCGAATGGATCTAGTGCCCGGCTTTGGACGAGTTCTACAGATCATTAAGCCTGAGGCGTATCCTGGTTTATTGTAAGCAAATCTCAGGGCTCTTTCTTCCCCCTGGTGTACACTAGGTTCCGATTTCTGGCCCATAGAGGTATTGCTGACTCCGGAAATTGCTTAGAGGAGTCTGTCTTAGCGGCGCCGGTAGCAGCATATTAGCACTCGCAACAAGTAATTTTGAGCGGATCGCTGAAGCTATTTGCGAAATATTAAGGGACGCGCAAGACATTCGGTATGATTGGCAGGTCCTAGGGGTGGATCACGACGGAGCTACCTGTTGTGATATGTCAGGTTGATGATGAGCCTTCATGCTCCATCGCGAATCCACTATAACATTCACCAAGGTTTCACGGCATACATGGGAAAGGTCCGCACCGAGAGGAAGGGTCAATACCCTTCTCAGCTTCGGGCCCCTAAACCCACTGGGGGTAATATGATGCAGGTTGCAGGCCGTCATAACGAGAGGGTTTCTTGCTCCAAAACAGTGGTATTGGATGACAGCTATTCCGGAAAGGTTATAAGATTTCTTACTTAAAAAAAGTATCGTTATCTTTATAAGGTGAGTACCTTTCTGTAAAGCGACGATGGCTTTATTGGTAGCACCACTAGTACCTTGTTGCCCTAGTCGTGCAGCACTAGCCACCTACACCTTGTTGACAGCGCAAATCTACCGCGAACATACCAAATGGCGACGTAACAGTGGTCAAGCAGGACATAATCGATCAAACATAATAGTCTGATCAGAAGGACGGCATTATCATGATATGAACGTTATCGACTTCGTGAAGTATCGCTATCTATTTTAGCTCTTACTTATACGGTCTGACTCCTCGAAATCGGAATTATGATGTGAGTACATCTAGGAGCATTGCTACCTACAAGACTTTCTCGAGTGATGGAACACCGTAATACCATCTGGTCCGCCGAAACGTATTGCGTTACAGAAGGCAGGGAGCTGCATCATGGATCTAGAGACTCACGGAGGTAGGGCAGCTTACTTTAAGAGGTCGACAGTCGCTGTCCCTCCCAACAGTCCAAAGGAGGAAGACTTCGGTCTAGAGAAGGATGTCTATATAGCTAGTGATTGAGCGTGTAGAGCAGAGAAGATGGATTACTCAGAGATTTGATGAAAGGCTGTCCTCCAAATCAAGTATACAATTGAAGTCGAGGATGGTATGGGGCAATACATATTTTTCGGGAAAGATGGATGTTCTTGTGCCTCCGAATATTTGCATCTATCACCGAGCCTTGAGAGACTGTGGTCGAAATGGTTTTGCATCGGCCTTGAAGTCGGATTGGAAGAACCCCAAGTTTCGCGCAGGCAGGTATATATCTGGCCCCTCCGCCCCGGCTTGCAGGAGCAGTCTTATTATCAAGGTTCGTAGTCGCACATATGTCCTACCTACTTTAGGATAAAAGATTTCGTGACAACCTCCTGTATATTTTGAGCATCCGGAAACGCTCGATGGATTTCGACTCATAAAACTAAGCACGAACTTTACGAAGAAGTTTTCGATCCTGACGAACGCTCATAGCCAGGATTACGCCTATTAGTGAGCATTAGGGTAGATTACGAATTACGTAGTAAACAAACATTAATAGTATGAAGGGAGGTATTACAGCTACACCCCCTTTGCCTGCAGATACACACCCCTAGATTACAGGGCTTTTAGGGCCGCTAGCGCGCGGTCTCAGGGTAGTTGTGGACGAAGCTATACCCAGGGTGTAGCTGTAGGCAAATGGGGGGTGTAACTGTAGGCAAAGGGGGTGTAATACTTACCTTTATAAATACTACGGTAAACAGATAATCTCATCCTCTCGGATTACAAAGGACTAATTCAGCCTTCTAACGACGTTCATTATCTACTAGCCTAATATAGGATTCGCAAAGCCGAACGTAGACGGGTGTACGCCTATAAGGACGGGGTACGCGTACAGGAACAGGCAGATACAGAACGAAGGGAAGTCGAGCGGCAAAACTAGTGAATTTTTAGTAGCGTCGCTTGGCACTCGACCCACAGAAGCCCAACGGCAGCGGCCTTCCTGCACCTTCCTGTCACCACCTGCACTACATAAAAGTGTCAATATCCGCCCTTTGTTCAACTCTCCCTTTGACCTTTGCTTGCAGTGATCGACCACAGCAGGCTTTCTCTCCACTATATCCTTCCCTCTTGACATCACTCGATTCCCTCACAGCCCACCGCCATGGAGGGTAAGCTGACCTCTTCTCTTTGTCCTTCCCCAACGTCTTCGAGATCAAGCACAACACGGACTTCGACTTTGGCCCAGTCAATGTTGGCAAAGATGGACATTGCTGACAGGGACTTTTGGGTCATACAGAAGAAGTAGCAGCTCTCGTTATCGACAATGGGTGTGTTTCCCCCCAGCCGCAAAATACCAAACCCCAAATTCTCTTCCCCAATAAGCTCTCGGACAAACATGTCGGATCTGCATACAGAGAAGATGGGCTCACAAGGGTATGGCTAATTGCTTACAGTTCGGGAATGTGCAAGGCCGGTTTCGCTGGTGACGATGCTCCAAGAGCTGTTTTCCGTGAGTCCCACCTCCGCAGGTTGCTCGCAGCAATACTCCTACAGCTCCCATTGAATGCCGCTAATACCTAGCATAGCTTCCATTGTTGGCAGACCTCGTCATCATGGGTACGGCCACCAATTGCTGGATCTCGGCTCTGATCTGCACGACTGACAAAACTGCAGTATCATGATTGGTATGGGTCAGAAAGACTCCTATGTCGGAGATGAGGCACAGTCGAAGCGAGGTATCCTGACGCTCAGATATCCCATTGAGCACGGCGTCGTCACCAACTGGGATGATATGGAGAAGATCTGGCATCATACCTTTTACAACGAGCTTCGTGTTGCACCAGAAGAGCATCCAGTGCTATTGACGGAGGCGCCCATCAATCCCAAATCCAATCGTGAGAAGATGACTCAAATTGTCTTTGAGACGTTCAACGCCCCAGCTTTCTACGTTTCCATTCAGGCTGTGCTCTCGCTGTACGCATCTGGACGTACCACTGGTATCGTGCTCGACTCTGGGGACGGGGTCACTCACGTTGTACCCATTTACGAGGGTTTTGCTCTTCCCCATGCTATCTCCCGTATCGATATGGCCGGTCGCGATCTTACCGACTACTTGATGAAGATCTTGGCTGAGCGCGGTTACCCCTTCTCCACCACCGCCGAGCGCGAAATCGTCCGTGATATGAAGGAGAAGCTTTGCTACGTCGCGCTCGACTTTGAGCAGGAGATTCAGACCGCCAGTCAAAGCTCCAGCTTGGAGAAGTCCTATGAGCTTCCCGATGGTCAAGTCATTACCATCGGCAATGAGCGGTTCCGTGCTCCCGAAGCTCTCTTCCAGCCAAGTGTGTTGGGTCTTGAGAGCGGAGGTATCCATGTTACCACCTTCAATTCCATCATGAAGTGTGATGTGGACGTCCGAAAGGACCTTTACGGCAATATTGTCATGGTAAGCAGCTTCCAGTGATGACGTTAGGGTTCAATTGCTGACGATGTTCTAGTCCGGCGGAACCACCATGTACCCAGGTATCTCGGACCGTATGCAGAAGGAGATCACCGCTCTTGCGCCGTCATCGATGAAAGTTAAGATCATCGCACCACCGGAGCGCAAGTACTCCGTTTGGATTGGTGGTTCCATCTTGGCTTCGCTGTCCACCTTCCAGCAAATGTGGATCTCCAAGCAAGAGTACGACGAGAGTGGACCTTCCATCGTTCACCGCAAATGCTTCTAAGGTGTGTGCGAAGAAAGTTTTGGAAGCTACAGCATGGGTCCAACAATATTAATCTCATGCAGCAGTTTTGACGACCAATTACATGCGTGTGTTGAATGTGTCTCGCGCGGTCTACCAGCAAGCGTTCGGAAACGGCTTAGATTATGTTACCACGAGCTTCAGATGCTATGAGCAGAGCGTGGCCTAGGAAAGTGAAAGAAGTGGTGGCGATGTTTCTAGACTTCCGGCGACGGCTGTAGCAATTAGGCAAATGCTTCAGCAGCTTTTCATTAGATTGTCGAAAAAGAGGAAACAAAATTGGTTCAGTTCGCTCATGCAGCGCAGGCTTCCTTTCTCATCCTTCGGTCAGTGCCTCCCAGCAATTTATTGAGACAGAGCTGCATCCTGTGACCCTTTTGGTCCTTCCTGATCCCCCATCAAGCCTTTCATGGTTGCCTCACCCAATTCCTTGAACCCTGTCACGCCCATGCGGTCAAGCCACTTGAGTACAGCAACCCGATACTGCCTCCAATCGACCCTCACACCTCCCTCCTTGCCCAAGACCTGAATGGGTATCGGAATCAGCATTTGCTCTTCGGAATACCGTTCGAGCAACATGATACATTTTCAGGCACTGACTGCCCGCTAACAAAGCGACCAACTCTCGAAACATGGCCCAACACACAGCACAGACGACAGGAATGCAAGCTCCAAATGAACAACATACCGCAAGACTTCTCTGCGTAACCGGCCCCGCATGCCTCACCCCCACCCCCACCCTCCCCTCCCCCTCCTCCCACTCCTCCTCCATCTCCCTCAGCGCAGCACAACTCAGCCCCGCGAGCGCCGAATGACTACTCAGCGCAAACAACCCCCCCAGCGGCTGCGGCGGCTCCAAACTCTGCGTGTACTCCGCCAGACACTTGACCACCTCCGATGAAAGCAGACAGCCGAGGGCGTGCGGGTCTGTGGTGTTGAAGGCGCGGGAGCGGAAGAGGAGGTTGCAGCTGTCTATGAGGGTTGCGTTTAGGGTGCGGATGGAGGGTGGGGGGCGGGTG
>JAABUL010004212.1_pt1 | contig 19637 bp, 1 predicted proteins | sample 5559151 | NCBI WGS metagenome assembly JAABUL01 (sample SAMN10711876, study PRJNA513368) | rock metagenome | isolation source: Antarctica rocks | place: Antarctica: Victoria Land, Pudding Butte sud | reverse complement strand
AAAATATAATTATATAATCTATACGTCAATTGTATTTTAACTTCTAAATATAAAAATAAAAAAATAGTACTATAAAATAATACAAAATCTTAGTATATATTGTCTTAAAAGATTTGCTAAATAATTTTATATCAAAGTTTTAAGCTTAGATTCGAATATTCTTTTGCACTCTAAAATATAAGAAAAAAAATTCGATAATACTACTTCTATTTTAAGACTTAGACAAATTACTACTAGAAAATTATAGTATTATATAGATAAGATATTTTTACAATCTTAAACAATATATTAGAAAAGTTTTTGTAAAATCGAATAATTAAATTTGCAATATAGTTTATTATTTATTAATCTTTCTTTCTTGTTATATTAATTTAATATTACAAAAGTTACAATTATATTTAATCTTTAAAAAACAACAAAAATAGCAAACAAAATAGTAAATTATCTTTTTTATTATTGCTATACTCTTAGAGATTTTCGAATCAATTATTGTATTTATTAGATTGTACTTTATATTTTGTCTTTTATATATTACTAGCAATAGTTAAATATTAATTTAGCAATACAAACAATCGCTAGAAATTTAGTATTTAAATAGATATATATATTTCTTGTACGTTTGTTATATACTATTCTATATTAGTATTTAGAATTTGTTTAATTGTTCTTAAATAGTTTATTAGTTATATTCGAGTCTTCTAGAATAAATAAATTTAAAATTATAAATACAATCGAATACAAGTTTGTAAATTCTATACAATTTTGTTGCAACAATTAATTTTTAGAAAATTTCTTGTTAATTCGATTGCAATTAAGTATTAAAATAAGTTGCAATTTAACAATTGTCTTTATTAATATATTGCAATATTAATATATATTTGTATTGTCGACAATCTATACAATAGAAATCTCTCGATTTTGCGATATTTTTTAAATTATTTCGAAATATAGAAAATTCTTATTATATTGTTTTACAAATAACAAATTAATTGTTTTAAAACAAGTTATTAGATTCTGACTATTATAAAATAAAATAAAAATTTACTTAAGTTTAATATAGAATATTTTCGAGAATTTAGATTAAGTTTAGAGTGTTGTACAAGTTACTATAATAAATCGAAATTTTAACAATTGTTAACTTAAGATTTGTTTTAATAAGCAAATTCTTATAGCTTGCGTTACAATAATATTATTTATTATTATAATTCGAGTTTTTGTTTGCTACAATTCTTTAGATTTGTAGATAAAACAAATCTAATTGTCTATAAAATATTGTATATCTATAGATATTATCGACAAATCTAAGAAGCGCAATAAATAAAATACAATTGCAAACTTTACTCTCGAAAAATCGACAATTGAAATAAATATTTCAATTTCTATAATATTTTTGAGCAAAAATATATTAAAATAGCAATTGAAAACAACAACAATAAGCAACACAATAACTATATTAATCTTTTAGTCGAAGCTTAAAAATATAAAGCGTATTACAATTGAAAAACTAAGATTATTCGATATTTTTTATACGATAGCGTCGATAATTATTTATAAAACAATAGATACGTTTATTATTGTAATAGACAGTTCTTTTTTTCGATATATATTTTGCTTATTATCAAAGTATATTTAAACAATAATAAATAGTCTAGTTTGCAAATATTTATGCATATAATAGATAAAGAGCAATCTTGTTTTACAAAAAACAAAAACAAGCGAATAAATTAAATAGTATAATATTGTTCTAGAAAATCTTAGTTTAATACCAAATTACGTTTTTTTACTTAACTAACTATCGAGCAATACAATAAGAAATATTGTCAAGAAGTCGATATTATATATAGAGAATCAAAGCAAAAGAAATTGTAGAAATTCAAAAAAAGAGATTTTGATTAGCTAGTTTTATTAATATATATTAACTAGAGCAAACTAATTTCAATTTTGTTATTTAAATTTAATTGTATTGCATAAATGTTGTTTATCTTTTTAACTATAGAGATCTCGAGACTTTAATGCTCTCAAATATAATTTTCGAAAGATTTTGAGATAAGTTTCTTGAACTTAGTTTGTCGATTGTTATAATTTTTTTACAAAATATTTATTGTTAACTTTAGATTAATTACTTTTATTTTTATCTACTTTATTGTAAAATATATAGTATAAAATAATTGAGTTCGAGATTTCTTTATATATTTATAATTGTGTTTTGTATTATAGATATGCTCTATATTAAATTAGTTCTAATTGTTTTGCTCGATTGCAAGAGTTTAACTTAATTTTCTTTTTAATTAATATTTTTTTTTGTATTTGTTTTTTGAATTATAATTCTCTAATAATAGATTTAATTTAAAGATTGCGAGTTTGAGTTAAATCGAAAGTTGTGCATATCGACTTTTATATAACGTTACAAAAATAATTAGCAAGAAATAGAAATAAAAAAAAATTACAAACTCGAATTTAATTTGTTTTTTTTCTCTAAATATACAACAAATATATTAAATAATTTAATTATTTTAGAATATATAGTATCTAAATATAGAATTGTATACAAAACTATTGTATAAAGTTGTTTGTACTTAAGTTTTACAATTAATTTATCAATTTCGATAAAATTTTCTATTATTAATTAGAAAAATCTATTTAACTTTGCAAAAAAAATATACTACAAGATTTTTGTTTATCGAAGAGTACAATATTGTTAAGAACGCGCACTTTTGTTGCGCAATTATAATTCGAAATCGAAAACAACAAAAAAAAAATTGCAATTGATTATTTGATAATATTATATAAATAATATAGCTCTTAAAGTTGTTCTTTGTTAATAATAGAATAGCTTTAGACTTGTTCAATAACTTTACAACTAAAATTTTGCTTAAATATTTTGTATTAATAGAAAGTTAACTATTTGTAATTTGCAATATATTAATAAGCTTCTAAGCTATAAAGTTCGATAAAACTATAGACTTTGTTATTATATCTTTTTTAAAATAAATTTGTCTTTGCTATTTTTTGATTTTTTTGCAATTATTGTTAAAATATTATTAGTTTTTTGTAAATTGTTGTCGATAAAATATTTGTACTTATTAGTTTTCTTAAAAAATAATAGAAAAATCTAAAATAAAGATATTGATATTACATTTGTTACAATATATTGCTTAGTTATTGTACTATTATTCGAAACAATCTTAGTTTTTTAAGAGAAAAAAATACTTTTGCTAGATATTACAATTTTGTCGCAATTTAATACTTTAATCGACAAAATAAAGAATCGAGAATAATTGTATAGACAAAAATTTTGTTTAATATTCAAATATTGTATAATATAATTAGTATTTCAATTTATCTTTAATATCGAATCAATTATATTTAACAATTTTGTTAAGAAATCTATCAAATTAGTAAATTAAAATAAGAATACAACAATCTTTTTTTGCAACTTACAATTGTTGATATTTTCTAAATAGATAAAAATATTAAAAGTATTTTTTCTAGCTTTCAATCTATAATTTTTAATATTTAATAAAAATTTTGTCGAACAAAACAATTTATAGATAGCAAAATTCTATAATTTATTATCGAGATACTTGTTTGCATTTGTATTATTTATAAAATCTAATATAGCAAATATCTAATAGTTTGTCTCTTTAATAGAATTGACAATTCGAAAAACTATTTAATAAATTAGATTTGCAATAGTATTATACAATTAATTGCTAAGCAAAACTTTAATATTTATACAAATATCTTGTAGTCTATTTATATATTGCTTGATAAAAATTAACAAAAACAATATAATATTAATAAAATAATTTAATAATACAATCGAATTATATAGTATTGTTAAGAGACTTGCAATAGCAACTTTTGTATATATATATTTATTAATAGTTGTTTCTATTTGCGACAAATTCGAAATTTGATTTAAAACAATAAATAAGAAAGTCTTAACTTTAATTAATAACGAATTAAAAACTTAATCGATTTATATAATATTTTTAGATTTATTAATTTTAAGACTAATAATATCTATTAAACAAATATATTTGTCGAAAGAAAACAAATTAATTTATAGCAATTCTATAAAAGTTTTGCTAAATTAAAAGTTAGTTTGTTTAAAAACAAAATTAATACAAAAAAATTTAAAAGAAAATTAAAAATTATTGTTATTTAACAAAATTTGCTCTAAAAAAACAAAATTATCGAGAAAGCTTTAAGCTAGAATTTATATTAAGATAGTTATATTTAAGTATTTATACAATAAAGAGAAAAAAAGAACAAAAATTTTATATTTAGCAAACTTTTCTTAAATTTGCTTTGAACAATATTAATTATTCTATATTGCGCAATTATTTAATTTAGATCTAAAATAGAATTAATACAAAAATTGTAAATATATTAATTTTAACATTAATAAAATACAAAGATATTAATTAATATAATATTGTTTTAAGAGCTAAATTGTATAAATATAATATAATATTATTAGTTTACAAATTAAATAGTAATTAAATCTTAAAATAGCGCTATTTGTAGTATATAATAACTATATTCAAGAAAAAATTTGTTTGCTCAAGTAAAAAGAAATCTCTTGCAATAGATTTTCGATTAAGATAACTTTAGAATATAGATTTGTATTATATTTATTGTTAACTCAAAAACAATCAAATTTGTTGTATAATATTTTGTCGATAAATATCGACTACAAAGATTTTTTGCAAAATTGTTAAATATAGAATTTTTGCTTTTTAATTTATCTATTATTTGAGATTGTTAAATCAAATAACAACAACACAAATATTGTCAAAAATATTGTAAACTTATATAATTTGCACAAAAACAATTTTAGTCGAATAGTTATATTCTTTTTAGTATTATTAAGTATAAGAAAAATAGTAATAAGACTACAATTAAAAATACGTTTATATATTTTCAATTAATAGCTACGCAGATTTTGGTTTTTCTTAACAAGTACTATTTGCTATTTTGTATTATTGTCGATATATTAGTTTAAGTATTCTTTGAACAAGTCTATTGTAGTTTTTCTATAGTAAAAAAAATATAGATTGTCGATTTATTTTAATTTACAAATATAGAAGATAGATATTAGATAGTTTCTAAAACAATATTAAAACAATATTAGTTATAAACTGTATTCGATTGCTAGCTTTTGCTAGAATTTACAAATTCTAAAAAAAAAAAATTGTCAACTCTAACTTAAGATTGAACAAAAATATTACAAAAAATATTTTTGTATAATTATTTTTTTACATTGTTTATTAGATAGAATTGTCGAAGATAAAGATAAATATAGATTGTATATTTAAATTTAATTAAAACAAAAACTTGTAAAAACAAAAATTAAGACTATAAAATTAGAACACTTATAATTGTTTGTTTATTCTAGCAACTTCAAATTTTGTCGAAATCTATTGTCTATTAATAATTGTATTAATATTCTTTATCTAAAGTACTTTATATAAACGTAGCTAATAGAACAAATATATACTAAGATTAAGCAATTAAAATAATACTTTTAATTTTTAGTACTTCAATTTCAATTTTATGTTTAATAGATTCTGCGTATTTTAACTCTTTGTAATATTTAATTATATATTGTCAAAAACAAATAAATTGTTTGCAATCTACGCTATAATATTGATTTAAACTTTCTACAAGAGCATAGCAAAAATTTTACTATTTAATTTGCTTATATATATAGAAGATTGAGCTATAAACTTGTTGCGTTATTTCAAAAAGTATATATTATTTATATTAAGTATAATTGTATAACAAATCGATTTACTATCAAATTCTACTATAGAAAATTTTTTTGTATATTAAGCGCAATAATTGACATACGTAATTAAAGATTTAACAAGAAAAGTTATTAAAGATTTTTAATTAATAGATTTATTTTAGTTGTTAGATTAATTTAATACAATATTATATATAATAGAAGTATATTGTTAAAATTGTAAAAAAATTTGTTCGAATCAAATAATATCTATATATTAATATATTATAGTAAACAACTTATAAGTTAAGAAATCTTAATATATTTAGCAACAATTAAATTAATAATTAATATTAAGAACTAATATTTAATTTCTAAGAGTTTTAGAAATAACTTTTAAATAATTGTAAACTAATTTTGCAAAATATTGAACAAAAAAAATATTAAAGCAATTGTAGAGATTTCGATAGCAATAGAATTGTTATTAATATTGTTTAATTTTGTAACGCAAAATATAGAAAAAAGAGATATATATATTCTAAAATATATTAATTTTTTTTTTGTTAACAATCTTTTGCAATTTAAAAAATATCTTTTAGAGCAATTTTTTTCAATAGTTAAAAAATATCGATAATAGAGTCTTTGTTATATATAGATTTTGTCAAATAGTATAATCGAAAATATTTATATAGAAAAAAACAACAATAAATACGCTCTAAATTAGAAAATATTAGAATAAAAGATATTAAAAAAGTATAATAAATATAATTAATTTAAATATAATTTAATAATACATAATTAAAATTGCAAAAGTAATCGATATAATTAATACTTAAATATCTATAATTATATTAATATAACTATATAATATAATAACAGTTTAAATTTGTTGCAAAGCAATTTTAAACAAAGTTTGAACAAAGAATTTTTTGAGTTTTTAATTTTTAAATATATTGTTAAGTTAAAAATATAATACTCGAAAAGCTAGTATAAAAAAGTATTCTATAAAATATACAAAGATCAATTTGTTTTTTAAATAAAAATCTAACTCAACTAATTTTTAAAAAATAAAAAGAATTTTTTACTATAATCTAAAATCTAATTACAATATTTTTTATTTTACAATTTTCTACAAAATTCGACAAAGTATATACTAAAATATTTAACAATATTTGTATAAGATTTAATTTATACTTTGAAAAGAATTTGTTATTATATATAGATTTAGCTTTATATTCTAATTATTGTTGCAATTATAAATAACGTAATTATTTTTTAATAGAATATATTCTATTTTACAATCTTAATTTTAAAAATAGATTATTTTTTTGCAACTATAATCTAAACTAATTAAGAAGAAACTATATTTTTTAAAAGATTATAGATTTTTGTTGTCGATATTTAATATATTATATTATTTATTAATATTAGATTTGTATATATATTCGAATTAAGTAATAGTACTTTAATTAAAAGTCTATATAATATTTGTAGTTATTTCTATTGTTTAATTTGATACAATTTTAATTGAAACTTTGTTGTTGTTAGAATTAATTTTGTATATTTTACAATATATTTCTTTTAAGTTTAGAATTTGCAATAAAGAGTTATTATTAATACAAAATTTCAAAAAGATTAAAAAACTATATTAATTTATTATTAAAATATAGTTTAGATTATATTTTAATATAATTTTTTAAATATATCTACAAACAAAGAAACTTAAGATAAATTAGATAAAAAATATTATTATTTTTGTTTTTAATACTAAATTTATAAGCAAATATAGCAAAAATTTAATTGCAATATTGTAGATATCTAATATACTAGCAATCGATAATATAATACTATAAAAAATTGAAGAAAAAAACTAAAAAAATTTTGTACAATTTCGACGCTTTATTTAAATACTTATTTTTCGATATTTTTGTCTAAGATTTACAATTTTGTTGCAAGTATATAATACTATCTATATTTTATTTGATTTAATTTGTTAGAATTTAGAAAATTTGCAATTCTAATACAAAAATTTGTAAAAAATATACTTCGAGCAAATTTTTAACAAATTAATTATTTTAGAAAATATAATAGCAACTACTATTTTGTTTTTCGAATTAATATTGCAAACGTTCTTCGATACAACTCAAAATATGTATAACAAATTGTTGCAAATCTTCTTAATCTTGTTAATTATCTTAATTAGCATTTTTTGTATAAAGATATTAATCTTTTTTTACTACAAAAGAGACTATTATTTCTATAGTAAGTATCGATTTGAGCAAATTATTAGCTCAATAATTTGTTAAAAACAAATTATAGTTGTTTTTAAATATTAGCTCTTTATATAAACAACATATTAATATAGTTTTGCTCTCTAGATTTTTATATTTTGCAAATATCTAATCTAAATGCGTTGCTTTTCTTATATTATCTATATCTAATACTTTGTATATTTTTCTATTTTACAATTATTGTTCTTTCTATACTTTTTTCTCTAAACTTTATTTACGATAGAAATACAAACAATAAAGTTAAGAATCTAAATCTATTTAGTTAAATTAATATTTTTTTAAATTACAATTAATACTATTGAATTTAGCTTTATCTATTGCTTGTTGTTGTTACAATATTTTGTCGAAAAATCTATAGAAAGATGCAGACTTATATTTGTATATATTAAAATTATTTGAAATTATTTTTGTTTGCGAACAAATTCTGTATAACAATTCTAATAATAGATATTTTTATAAATCTGCAATTAGTTAAAAAGTTTTGTGCAATTTACAATTAACTTGCAATTAACAATATTTTAACAATTTGAATTAATAAACATGCACACAAATTATTTAGCAAGATTCGACAATATTAAAATATTGTAATAATTTTAAAAGTAGCAAAAATTACGTTTATACAACTTTGTTTAAAAATTTCAAGATACAACTATAACAAAAGATTGCGCCAATATATAGACAACAATATATCGACATAACAACAATATTTTGCAATAATTAAATACTTTAGTCTTTGTTTGTTGTCTAAACTATAGATACTCTCAATCTTTAAAATAGACAAAAAATTTAATATAATTAAGTATTGTTAACAAAAGCTAGCTTGTTTTAATATTAGTATTAATAATAATTAAGAGAGAGCAACAATATTTCTCTTATTTAGTTTTGCATTAATATAGTTTAGAATCGAACAAATTATAATTGTAATTAATTACGCAATAGATCTTAGAACTTATATTATCAATATTTTACAGAAACTTATTTGAAAAAATATTGCTATATATTAATAGACACGCTATCTTCGATCGCTAGTAATAAACAATTGTATTCTATATTTTAATATAGTATAGTTAATATCTATTATCTTTATCGACTTCTTATCGCAAATTACTTATATTGCAACTATTTTGTTAATATTTCGAAATTTTATTTGTTTGTTTATTGTCTTAATTAACTTATTTCAAAATATTTTGCTTCAATTAATACTAATATTATTTATTATAGTTCTATTAATTGCAATACAAATTTTAGTTTAACGTTAAAATTTGTTAATCTAGATTGCAATCGAACAAATTATTTAGAGATTCTATTTCGCTTCTTTGTTTGTATAGATATTTCTAATAGTATTACTTTTATCTAGCACAATTACAATTCTAAATAAGATATATTATTAATTTAACTCTATATTTGCAATACTCGCAATCAATTTTTCAAAAACAAGTAAATTTTTTTTTGTATTTTCTCTTGCAGTCTCTCTCTATTAGTGCAAGTCAACTTGTTTAGATAATAGATCTAATAAAATAATTGCTATTAATATCTATTATAGATCGAACAGCTAGAGATATTTAATTAAAACACTATATAATATTAGTAGAAATACAATAATATATATTATTTTTTGTTTTTGTAAATCTTGTATATATTAATAGCTTTTGCAAACTCTTAATTACAAAACTTAAATACTAATAAATAAATAGAAATAATCTATTCGATTATTGCTTTTCTAATTTTTTTGTTCTATATAACTGTTTTTAATATTATTTTAGTAACTTTTTAATACAATCTAATTTGTGTTATATGTTTTAGATACTACTATAGTAGTTAACTATATTCTATTGTTTTAAAGCAACTCTTTATTAATCTCTATATTCTAAAGTTGTATTATATCGACTTGTTCTTGTTTAATCGAAATAACAACAATATTTTTTTCTACATTAATTAGACAATAATTACTATTGTTATTTTAGATTATATAGCAATATTCTAATTCTTTCTTAAACAAAATTTTTGTTTATTGCTATCTTAAAAGTTTTTTTTGTTATCGCAATAAAACTATTGCAATGTTAAAAGCTTACTCAATAAATTAGATCGAAACAAATTAATTGCAAACAACTTTATTTTTTATTAAAATTCAATTTTTTTTAGCAAAATATTTATAATTTAAATATCTTAGAACAATTTAAAGATAATTAAGAGAAAACTTTGCTTTTTTTAAAAACTTAGAATTACAATTGCTTTTAGCAACAAAAATACAAAAATTAATTTTAAAAATCGAATTATAGTTGTAGACAATCTATTAGTATCTAAGCAATTATAAATATATTATTGACAATTCTTTATAAATAATAAATTATATTATACAAGTTAAATTACTAAGAATGCGCAAATCAATTTTAGCAATTATTTTAACAATTTATATTTGTCTAATTTTACTTTTATAATAATGCGAATTGCAATACAAATATAATATAATATCTTTATATATATTTTAGATATTAAATTTGTTGTTAAAAATCTAAAAATATAGAAATACAATTAATTAATATATAGAAATTGCAATTATATTAATACAAATAAATATATATTCTAATTGCAATACAATTATAGAGCTAGTCGATATTTACAATTATTTTAAAAAATAGATTTCTATTATTTGTACAATCTATATTTGTAATTTTTCGAATTTTGATTCGACAAAATATATTAGAATAAATTATAGTATATAATTAAAATATATATAATCGAGTTGCAAATTATATAATAAATATTATATATTTAAACAATTTTTATCAAAATATATATAGTACTTTTAAAATCGAAAATATTAATAAATTTACAAATAGTATAGCAATTGTTCGAATTCTCGATTTCTAGTCTAGTTTGCTATTATTTTTCTCTTTTAAGTCTAAGACTTACTATTATTGTAACAAATAATTTTGTTAAAAACTTAAAGTTTCAAATATTAATATTTTTTAAAATATATTTATATATTAGTACAATAAGCGCGTCGATTTTTTATAATTTAAAAAAAAAGAAATCTTAGAAAATTTAAAATATAATAAAAAGTTATTTTTTAAGTTTTTTAACAAAATATATATTTTGTATTTTACAATTTCAACTCGATTCTAATATAAAAATAAACAACAAAATCTAAAATACAATATTTTAGAATTCGAATTAAATTAACAAATTTACAATTTAATATTAAGAAGATTCTATATTTTTAAAAATAAATATAGAAAATATTGTTTGTAATTGTTTGCTATAATTGTTGTTCTTAAAATATTTTAAGTAAACTCTACTTATAGATTATACTTAGCAACGCAAGTTTAAAAAAAATCTTTTTTTGAAATATTTATAATCTTATATTTACTATAAAAACTTGCACAAGATTTATTTTATTACAAAGCTTATTCTAAATATTTAAGATATAGTTTATTATTTAACTCAAAAAATAAAATTAAAATTAAAGAAATTGTTTAGTAGCAAAGACTTTAAAATTAATTCGAGTTTTATATTTTATTATATTTACTAATATAAAGATTTACAAATATATACTTTAACTTTCGAAAAAATTCTTAATATTAAAGATTTTGCTAGAAAATTCGAACAAATTAATTATATTTGTAAAATAACTATCGACAACAATAGAAATAGTTACAATTATATATTCTACAACAATAATATAAATAGATATATTCAAAAATTAACAAATTGCAATAGAGTTAATCTTAATTAAAAAAGAGCAACTTAAGATAGCTAATTTAATCAAAAATTTAATAGAACAAACTCCAATTATTAAGAAATTGCAATAAAAGTAACTATTTAATTTTAAATAGAATATTGTAGTACTAAATTTGTTTTGTCTATTTTATAGTTCTAAGTATTTATCAATATACTATATAGCTTTTTAAATCAAATATACTAAAAAATCTAAATACAATATCGAAATACTATAGTATTATAAAGATTTTTTATTGTTTCTATTGTAAAAAAACTTTATAACAAGTTCTATTTAAATATTCTTTTTAAAAAATTTGTATTCGATAGAATTTCGATTTTGTACGTAATTATTAATTAATTGTAAGAGTTTCTAATTTAAGAACTCGAATATTAAAGATATCTAATTAAAATTATATATATATAAATATCTCGATAGTTTATTATAAATACAACAATAAATAAAATTTTAGAGTCTTGTTTAACAAAATAACTAATAGTTATATACAAAATATTATATTCTCTAATTAATATATATAGATTGTCGAATTTAAGTTTTTATTTTGTTACAAAAATTATTCGAAATCGATACTAAAAAATTTTTAGATATATTATTATATTTTATTGTCGATATATTTATTTGCAATTAATATTAAATTCTATTTTTTGTTTGTATATTGTTTAATATTATTGTTAATATATTTAATATAAAAGTTAACTATCTCTATTTTTAGAATTTCTTAAATATTAATTATTTTATTAGTAATAAAGACTCGAATATATATTTCGAGAAAATTATACAAATCTACAGTATTTAATTTGTAAAAAATAGATATTCGAAATATCTACTTTTGTTAGAGATAACAAGACAAATTACTGTTTAAAAAGTTTATATAGATATTTTGTTTTATATTCTCTCGAAACGCTTTGTTTAGAAAATCTAGTGCAACTAATCTATTATCTATAATTGTAAAAATATTATAAATAGATTTCTTGCTCGAATATAGATTTACTAAAATTGTGCAATTGTTAGATTAAATAAATATAATATATACAAATTTTATATCGATAGTAGTTACAAATTAACTTTTTAATATAAGAGATTTGAGTAGCAATATTAAAGTCTAAAGCAATAAGTAAAATGTTATTGTAGTCTTTTATAAAAATATATAGACTATAAAAATCGAAGAAGAATGCAAATCAATATTGTAATATTAAAGACTTTAACTCGAAGTCGATTATATATAATACGAGCTTTTTAGTTAATTCTTTTTGCGACTCTATAATAAGTAGAAGACTAGATATTTGCTTTTTAGTTTATTTAGCTATTATAAATAAATAACTTTGTTAGAAGTTAACAAACAAAATTTAGATATTAATATATTAATTTACTTTTATAATTTAAGACTAAAATACAAATAATATAATTGTAATTGTATTATTAATTTTTGTTAGATAAACTTGTAAACAAAATTAATTTATTGCAAAATTTCTATAAAAACAATAACAAATCTCGAGCGCAAATATTAATACAAAAGTGTTTAAAAAAAAGTATATATATAATTGCGAAATATTTGTGTTATTTATTATATATTGCTATAGAGAATAAAGTATTGCTATAGCAAGAGTCTAATAATTACAAAAAAAAAATTGTATAAAAATTTTCGAAACAAATTTAACAACAAGATTAGCAATATAGTTAAATTAATTTCTATTTATTTTATATTAGTATAAGTCTTTATTATAATAACAATATTTACAATTAAACTACAAGTCTAACGTGCTAATTGCAGATTACTATTAATATAATTAACAATACTTAGCATTATATATATATTGTTTAGAAGAATAGTTATAAAATCAAAAAATATATAGATTGTTCGAAAAAACTTAATAAAAATATCAATTAAATTGACAAAAAAGTCGAAATAAATTTCTAAATAAAACAATAGCAAGTTAATAAGTAAAAGAGTATTAATACAAAATTGTATTTTAGATATTGTAGTAACTTTAAAAAGATCAAAAAATATATTAATAGCAAAATAAAATAATCGAAATAATAGTTCGAAGTATAACTATAATTTCAAAATATAGTAATAATATAAAAAAACAGAATATACAAGATAGCAAAGCAAAAAAAGTCGATAAATACTAATAATTTGTAACAATTAAAGAAAATAATTATTAATTATTAAAATAGCAAAAATATTATCTACAAAAATTATATAAATCTATATTGATTTTATAGAGATATACAAAAAGTTGTAAACAAATTTTTAAAAAAAATTAAAAATTTAAATAGCAAAATATAACAAATTTAATCTAGAAGAGCAAAAATAAACTTTTTGAAATAATTGTAATTTTATTTAAATACAAATACAATTAAAAAGAAGCTTAAAATTAAGTATATTAATTGAAGATTTTTTTCTAATTAGATAGATTTTTTTCTTTGCAATATAAACTAATTAAGACAAATTAAATTAAAGTACAAATTTAACAACTTCGAAATAAGAACTTTGCAAAATATTTTGTTATTAATAACAACTTAGCTATTACAAAAAAAGTAAAAGTTATAATATAAACAAAAAGACACTTTTATTAAAAAGACAAACAAACTAGTGTATTTTATCGACTTCAATATATATATTGCTATTTGCTACTATAATATTTTGATTATATATAGTTTGTATAATAAGAGCAACTAATTACTATTAAAAGAGAAGATTGTAATATTTATTCTCGAAACAATAATTAAGTTATTTATTAATTTAAATTGCAATTATATATAAATTTAAAAAAAAAATATTAAGTATTGCAAAATTTGTTCGATCTTTTTGTCAAAAAATTTCAAAACAAACGCAAAAAAAAAAATTGCGAAAGATATTCTAATTCAATAGTAGATATTGCAAATCTCTTAGAATTCGAAAAAAAAATCTTTAATCAAATTAGATCAAAAACAAAAATACAAACAAATTAAAATAAATCGACAAAAACTAATTTGTCTAAACAACAAATATTTATAATTTTAAGATCTTCTTGTTCTTGTTTTATATACTTAAAAACACAATACTAGACTAATAATTTTTTATATATTTAAAATAATAGATAGAACTGTTTAGTATAATATTTAAGATCTAAAATATTAATAATATTAATCAAATTTGTTTAAATTTTGTTTCGATTTTAGACTATACTATTGTTATTAAAGTTAATAAAAGTATTAAATACGCGTTATCTATTAATTGCTATACAAAGAGAAAAAAGAAAGTTAAATCTATATAAATGCAAATATCTTATATTAGTAAGAAACAAATAAAATTGTTATAATACTTAAAAAATACAAGTAGTAGTTGTATTGTAAAATAGTTAGACTTAGATACTTTTCGAGTTTCTAATAGTTAAAAACAAGTATAGATAAGATATCTTAATTATTAAAAATCTTTATTTACTATTATAGATCTAGCGACTACGCTTTTGTATTGTCTAGCTTATCTTCTTTTTTTATATATATTGTTAGAAAAATATTCTATAAGATATTTCGATTGCTGCGTAGTTTGAATCTTAAAGCTATTTTAATACTTTTTGTTTTTTTGTAAAATATATTGTCTCTTATTAAAGAAAATAGTATAATTTCTTCTATAAAATTAATAGAAACTAATAATTTTTAATTTTCTTAAATTGCGTTTGTTTTAAAGCACAAATAGTATTTTATAGAAACAACTTGTTATACTAGACTTTTATACAACAAAATAGAGCTATAAAATATATAATATTGTTTTAATCTTAAGTATTTAAAACATTAATATCTTAAAGTTGTGCACAAGAAAGCGCAAAAACAAGTATATAATCTTAATTGAAATAATAAGAAACTTATTTGTTAGTTTTAATATTTTTAAGAAATATATAAAACAATAATAGTATTAGAATAATTAATCGAAGTTAATTTTTAGAAGAAAATTTAGTTACAATAACAATTTGTAAATTTCTTAATTAAAAATAGCAAAAACAGAAAGCAAACAAAACAACTTAATATTTTGTTTTTTAACAAATTTAAACTTATAGTTTGTATTTTCTATTTACAAATAGACTCAAACTTGTTAAAGAAAAAAAAAACAAGCTTTCTATTAATATTTTTAATATTGTATTGAAAAGAGAGATTTTGAGAAACAAGTATATTCGACTTAATAGAGAACTAAAAGTTTTAAAAATACAATCGAATAAAGTAACAAATATTAAAAATATAGACTAAATATTTTATTGCTAATAGTTACTATATTTTAAGACAAGAATAAATAATAATATAATTTGTAAATAGATTTTAATTTTAAGATACTATCTAATTGTACAGATCAAACTAATTTAGACAATAACTATAAGAATTAATAGTATTGTTGTTAACAATACTATTATCTAATATAAAAGCTTAACAATTAGTAAGAAATTCAACTTAGTAAAAATACTTAGATTAGACGTTCTTAATGTCGATAACAACTAATTACTATAATAGATATTGTTATCTATTATTGGCATTATACTAGACTATAAAAAAGCTATTTCTAAGAAGTTCGAAAAATGTATTTTTTTAATACAAGAGTATTTTGAAAAAGTGTTAATAGATATTTTAGTCAAATTTGTAGTAATTGCTGTTATCTAACTTTGCAATTTTGACGCAAGTTAAAATAATAGATTTTAACTAAATAAAAAGAATTGTTTTGTTTTGCTCTAACTATTGTTCGATACAAAATAATTGCTTAAGCTATCTATAACAGTTGTATATATACAATTGCTAAAACAAATAATAAAGATAGATATATAGATTTAATCAGAATTGCGAAAAGTACTAGTAAAATAACTGTTCGAGATAGAGTCTTAACTTTGATTTTAACTTTAATCTTAACTTTGATTTTCAAGTATCTAGTTAAAGTTTATCTCGAATATAGCGTCAATATAGATAGTAGATAGCACTAAGTCGATTTCTTAAATTATAAATATGCTATTAATATAATCTAAGATAGTACTTACAATCGCAAATTGTATTGCTATTAGATATAAAAGTATTGTATACAATATATTAAGTAAAACAAATACAATAAAAGTCGATATTTTAATTGATACTTAAGTAAAGTATTGATAAAATAAATAGCAAAGAATTGAATCGAATATAATATATATTAGATTGAAACTCGAATTATATTAATATATAGATTAAATTAATTGTATTAAATTAATAACGTAATTTTTTTCGATAGCAACAAAAAAAATTAGAGCAATTAGAGTCTATTTATTTAATATATATAATTTAGATTGCAAATTTTTAGATAGCAACGTATTAATTTGTTAATAGTTCGATAATATAATACAATCAACAACAAACTTTAAAGCAAATTTTTCAACTTTAGCAATTATATTTGTTTCGAAAATTAAAATTAAAGAGATTTTAACAATTATTGTTTGCAAAGAAAATAAAAATATATTGAAAAAAATAATTAAATATATTTTAATTTGCAATTCGAACAATTACTAAACAATTTTAAACTATTAGATAGAAAACTATAAAGCAATACAAATAAAGTTTGATTTATTATACAATAATTTTAATTTCGATAACAATATACAAATTAAAAAGATTTTAAATTATAAATAATATATTTATCTTCTATACAAGAATGCGCTAATTTAATATTTTTAAATATTATATAGAGTATCAATATTTTAAATCTAAATATAACAATAGATAAGTTAGATAGCAAACTATCGAGTATTTTGTATAACAAAATTTATAGCAAAACAAAATCTTAAATATTAATATTTATTTAAAATTTCGACAATTTGTACGCAAAAATTGAGATTGACAAATTTAATATTAAAACTAAGACTAGCAATTAACAATAGAGTATTTTTGTACAACAAAACAAAATCGATCTAAATTTTTATATTAGACAAACGCAAAATACAAATTTTTTTTTCGACAAACTACAAGTAGATTCTATCGATATATAGATAAATATAATGTTCGATAGAATTAATTTGCTTGTAATAGAATACAATAGTTGCGCAAGCTATTTTTTTACTTAAATTATTTCGAAGTCGAATCTATTATTAAGTATATCGAAATTTGATTCGAAATTTAATTTTGTTGTTGTCAAAATAGTCGATCTATTTGCGTTTGTAAACAAAAGTATTAAATTTGTTAATAATATTTTAATTAAAAAGAAAATTTTAGATAAAAGTATATTAGACGTTTCTAAAAACAAAAAGCTATCTTTTATAATTTTCGATATTAGATAGATTGTCGATAAAGATCTAGATCAACTAATAGAGTAATTTGTAAAAATAAAAGCAAATATAGAAATATATATATACAAATTACAAAATGCTTCTTTCTATCTTTGAAAAAACAATATAGTTACTTGAGACAAAAGAATTAAGTATTCTTAAATCGACAAGAGACGCAAAAAAAAGAAAATAAATAATAAGTAAATTTACAATAAAGTTAGAGTAGCTAATATTAGAAATATATATTAAAAAATAAATAACTATAAGAACAAAAATAATTCTTATAAACTAAATTTAATTAATTTATCAAAATTTGAATTGCAATTAAGATATCTATCAATACTTATTTAGATAAAATAAAATAACAAAAAAAGAACTTGAAAAACTCGAACAATCTTTAGATATATTTGGCAAAATTAGAAACTTGTCAACAAACAAATTTTAACTAGTGCACGTTGTTATTATATTTAATACAAAAAATACAATAATAATATATAAGATTTGCTTTTAAGAATATTAACTCTTAAATAAATGTTGCAAAAGTTAGCAATATTTAGTTTGTTATTTTAGTCAAAGACAAAAAAGAAACAATTTGCAAAAATACAAAAGTAGTTTTCGACTAAAATCTTAAATTAAATTGCTTTCAAGTTATTGTTGCTAAACAAATATATAAAAATAATAAAAAATACTATATCGAAATATAATATAATCGAGAAACTAACTATATTTATAAAGTTGTATTTGATATTTTCGAAATTCTAATTATAAAGTTAGTATTTGTAATTGATAATTAAAGCAATTAATTTATTATAGTCTTAATTAAAGAAATAAAAGAGAAATTGTATTTTACTTGTAATTTTTGTTCTTGTTATAGAGATAAGAGCTAATTCTAATATTTATTATTTGTTTAGCAAATAAAGATAGAATAATTTATTCGATTTTTTTGCTAGAAATTGCATATATAGAGAAAAAAACAATAAAAATATAGTTAATAGTTTTTTTTAATAAACAAGCTATATTTGTAATAATAATTGTTATTTTTAAAAAATTTTAGTTACTTTTTTTTAAGCTCGCTCAAATTAGATTTGCTTCGATAAAATTTTCGATTCTTAAAAAATAAATTTAGATTTTGTTAATACGCAAGTTAGTTTTGTTTAATAGTATACGTTATTGAGTCTTTGTTCGCTTTATATTAATATATATTGTTATTATATTAAGATTGAAGAAAGTCGCGAAATAGATAATATATTATTAAAAAGAGATTATTTGTTAATTAAAACAAAAAAATAATTCTTAATTATTGTTAAGATAGTATTTTTTAGTATTGTTAAACAATTTTTATCGAATTAGTTGTAAAAAATATTGCAAAAATAATAAGTATACGTATCTATTCTTCGAATTAGTAGTAAACAAAATATAAAAGAAATTCGATATACTTTTTATAGCTTATAAAGCAAAAAAGTTATATATTATATATTTAAACTTGCTGTCTAAACTAATCTATTTAATAGTTTTCGAAATATTTTGCAAAATTATATATTTGCAAAGTTAAGAGAATCTATTTTTGATTGCTAGTAGTTTATAATCTTAAGTTTTTTTAATATCTACAATTAATATTA
>JAABUL010004211.1_pt1 | contig 19637 bp, 16 predicted proteins | sample 5559151 | NCBI WGS metagenome assembly JAABUL01 (sample SAMN10711876, study PRJNA513368) | rock metagenome | isolation source: Antarctica rocks | place: Antarctica: Victoria Land, Pudding Butte sud | reverse complement strand
TAGTCATGCTATCAGCAAAAAACCTGAAGCAGAAGAAGTTGAGCAAAAAGCTATCAAATAAGATGATAAAGTTCTTTCATATATAAAAACTCATAAACAAGCAGATGTATTGTCTTGATCTTTCAATTATTTATAAAGTTCATTCTGTCTTTCATGTATTTCTTTTAAAGTTGTATAATCGTAGGTTAAACAATGACTTTATACTCAATTATCTCGTATTCAAGCTTATTGATGATGAGTAAGAATGAAAGATAGAAAAGATTCTACAAAAGTGAAAAAAAAAGAGAATCTTATATTATAAGATACAATGAAAAGAATATCTCATTGAATATAATCAATAAATATCAAGCGAAGATATGAAAGATGTTTCAAAGCTTATAAAGACTTTCGAAATGAGGCTGAAACATAAGCGAAAAGCATAATCACTCACTTTCAAGCATAAACTCATTATTAGAACAGAAGAATCATTGTATTATGATAGTTTCGCTCTCTAATGAAACAATCACATATGTAAATCAATAGATAGAAGAAAAAGACGCAAAGATGCTTAAACGCACTCGACAAGAAAGCGTAATCATCACGACACAATAAACATCATGCAATCATCACTTCATCAAACATCTCTCACATGAGACAAGATTGCAGACTTCTTCTTCTCTTTTATTGTCAGATTTACATTAAGACGTGAAGACAGAGAATTGAAAGATGACAGATTATGCTAAAATATATCAGAACAATTAGAAATGCTGACAAAACAATATATAATTGAGATTAAATGTATCACAAAGCGCTTTACATTCAGAATTTCTCTAACAATGTCATTGATAATCATCATCTTTTTGAGAATGAGCTTTTGAATCTTTAAAGACTCAAGTTTGTGAACTTCTTCAAGATGATTCTTCACATGCATCGTTGTTATCAATTTCTTGTAGAGAATTTTCTGATGAGCAGTAAATGTTGTCAAAGCAATAATCTCTTCTTCATTCTCAATTGCACTATCATGAATTTTCTGCAAACGAAAAAATTCATTGACAGTCAAAATGCAGATGTCGAGAATCTAGATATTAAATCATGAGTGTTTGACAAATGTATCATATAAGTATACTCATTGCAACACAGAAATTCTCATTACTTGCACAGCGAGCACACTTCTTGTACATAGTCTTTTTCTGAAAGATGACGTCACACAGCGATGCTTTATTCTCAATGTGTAGAACTTGAGCACACTTTATACAAATCATTCTATCTAGAACTTTGAAATCAGCAGCACTTCTTTCGCTTATTTCAATCATTGACAGCTGAAAAGCATCAGTAACAACATCAAGAAGTTGAATAAGCGAATCTCATCATCATTCTTCAATTTCGCGAAGTCTGTGAGTTCAATAAAATTGTCAACGAAGCATCAGCAATCATTTCTTTTCTTATTGTCTTTTGAATTTTCTCTTTGATAGCAAAGATATACTTGAAAGTTTGAATAGTAGAAGTGATGAACTCTCAATCAGAATTTGATGATGTCTGCATCATCACAAGCGATTCAGCATCAGCAGCATGATGATCATCACATCTGATTAATGTTTTTTGAGCAGACTTATGATACTGTTAATTGCAGTAATAGTCGTGAAACTTCAAGTGTGACATCACTTACTTTCATAATGATCTTGACTTAAGCATTAGTTGACTTTATCATCTTATGACTCTTTTTGAGCGTCGCTGCGCGTTCACGACTCATGATTTAAATCTCTTACTCTTATGATACAGATATACTCAAGATTGTCAAAAGTAATCATACAATGATAAAAATATGATCATGATTGGAAAAAGATGAAGTTGAAGAAAATGAGAAGTTGAGAGAAACTGAAAGAGCGATAAACAAACAACAATTGTTATTCACTCTGATTTACACTTTATCATCTCAATCACATCATTTACTTGAAAGATAAACAATGTTTATGTGCTATTTACACGTCATCATTGCTGTCATCTACATCAACTACACATCACATATATTATTTATAATGTCATCTACATGCATTATAATTGAAGACAAATCATCATTTAATTGAAAGTTTCTCTTTTTCTTGTTTTCTTACAAAGATTTGAAGGTTTTTATCAAGAGCTTCTAGAGCGAATCAATGAGTATGCGTCATCGTTTATCAGACTAAACAAAGACATTAATTATTGAGATTGAGAATGAACTCACTTAGAAGAGAAGACAATTGTCATGATGAATTGATACATAAAGATTAGATCAGAAACTAGAATCAAAGACTGAGTTGAAAATCACATCTGAGTTAGCTCTGAAACTTTATGACTCTGTCAAGACATCATTTAGACTACGTCATATCTTTGACTTAATATGTCATGAGTTATGTTGTGCTCAACTTGACAATGCTTGACAAACTTTCTATAGTTGATTGATTCTCTTGAGTTATCAAGAGCTTCTTAATAATTAGCTTTATCATAAAATATACTCATTCTGTGCCTGCTTAGAATATCACATTGTCATATCACTCTTATAGATCTCATCTATTCATCTAATAGACTCAATCATCACACTAGATGTCAAAGATGTCTTTGATTATGTGATGTTGAAACAGCTGATCAAGATCTTGATCAAACAGAAGATATCAATTAATTTGATCAACTGAATAAAATGCTTCTTACAAAATTGAGTCATTGACTTAGCATTTGATGAAGAACGTCAGAAGTCAAAGGAAATTTTCACAGAAATATTGTAAGAATCATTTATTTCGCTCATTCTGTTTCTAATTTACATTCGACACTTATTCTTGAAAATTCGCGCAAGAATCGAAAATCTACAGTCACTCAGTTACATTGATGATGTTGCACTGTACATCGAAGGAAAGAGCATTGACAAGAATGTGAAAAAGCTGAAAAAGACAACGAAAATCGCATTTACATGAGCGAATGAAAACGCAATGCAATTTAATGACTCAATTCGAATTGATTCATTTTGAAAATCACAAAGCGACACTCAATCAAACAATTATGCTACTCAATGACACAGTCGTAAAATCGAAGATCTGCATACAATGACTAGAAGTCTGACTGAATCGAAAGCTCAACTTCAAGATGCATATGCAAATGAAAATCGTTGCAGTCACAAGAACGCTACACTCACTCTTTAAACTAATGAATAGTGAGTGAGAACTAAACGCGAAGTCAGAAAGACAGTTGTATCTAGCATGCATCACAATCATTAGCGACTATGACGTTGAAATCTGATGAAACAATCAAAAAAGTCATGCAATCAAATTTCGCAAGCTGCAGAACGCAGCGTTATGAAAGATATTAAAAGCATTTCGAACATTACTCATAGAAATCATGCAAATAGAGGCTGAAATTTCGTCAGTGAAAGTACAACTAGATCAAAAATGCAAGAACTATGCAATTAGAATAGTTGAATTATCGAAAAAGCATTCAACAAGAAAGCGAACACTCATATTATACTCATCTTAATATGCTATTGAATTGAATCTGAATCTGAACACAACAAATTATCTGAATTGAAATGAGTCAACGACGAAGTTGTTTCAAAAAGTCAAGAATTGCAAAGAGAAGCTCACACAAATATATTGAATATTGAACAAAGTGCATAAAACGCTTAATTCAATACAGAAGATCAAAATATCTCACTTCAAGAAATCATGAGATCAGAAAATCAAATATCTGACAAAGATGCAAATCAAATTTGTAAGAGATGAAACATGTGAAACGATAAATACACACTATAGAGAACTGAAAACAATAGTCAAAAAGATGAAAAACATAGTGATGTACATTGACGCATCGCAAACTTGAAAAAAGATAGCAAAGTTCAAAACAGAAATCGAAATCATGATGATATTCACGCACAAGTCTGTTAAATGCAGCAAAGTGACAAGCGTAATCGACGAAATAATCATAACAAAGGCGAAATTGCAAGTTATTGATGATGCAATCGCGATATGCAGCGAAGAAGCATCTGAAGACAGCGAAATTTGAATGTACACAGACAGTCAAATGACGCTGCAAAGATTAAAAGCAAAGAGCAATGATAACTTGAAGTTATTCAATAACATATGACAAAATCTGATCAATTTGCAACAAAATTAATGTCATATTTGCATACAGTGAGTATTAAGTTGCAAAGACATCATCGAAAACGAAGCAGCAAATCAATTGATCAAAGACGTGACATGAAGAAGATTGAGTCAATAACAAGATTTATCTGTATGAGATGCTGACTACGAATCTTTTGCAAGCTGAACAATCTCATTAACATTAACAAAGCAATAACAGCGCTTTACTCACATGTTGAGCTTACACACAGTCAAAAAGCGAGACAATAACAACGCAGTCGTTGACACATTGAAGCTTGCACATACACAAAAGAACAGCAACGTCTTTGCATACATGCTGCAATTCATATACAACATATACATATATATTGCAAAGGCACGACTCAGCTTTTGCGCACATACAGACAGATGTGATGCAGTAAATCGATTGATTTTTCGCATTTTCAGATCGATTTACACGCAGCGCAATCACACACAGAGCAGTAACAGCACTTTATTCACACGTTGAGCTCATATACAACATATACACATATATTGCGAAGGCATGACTCAGCTTTTGCGCACATAAAGACAGACGTGATGCAGTAAATTGATTGATTTTTCGCATTTTCAGATTGATTTACACGCAGCGCAATCATACACAGAGCAGTAACAGCGCTTTATTCACACGTTGAACTCATATACAACATATACACATATACTGCGAAGACACGATTCAGCTTTTGCACATCTACAGACTTGTGTAATGCAGTAAATCGATCGATTTTTCGCTTTATCAGATCGATTTACATGCATCGCAATCACATACACTGCAAAGACACGACACAGTCTTTGCTCATATTCACAGAATGACAGCAACGTCTCTGCGCACGCGTTGCAACTCATATACATTGCACACACATACACTGCAAAGACACGACTCAGCTTTTGCACATTTACAGACTTGTGCAATGTAGTAAATCGATCGATTTTTTGCTTTATCAGATCGATTTACATGCATCGCAATCACATACATTGTAAAGACACAATACAGTCTTTGCTCATATACACAAAACAACAGCAACGTCTTTGCACACACGCTGCAACTAACATACGACATTTACACAGTTACTGCGAAGACACGACTCAGCTTTTGCACATATACACATCTGTGTGATGCAGTAAATCAATTAATTTTTCGATTTTCTGATTGATTGACATGCGTTGCAAATACATAGATCAAAACTCATTTAGTTCATTCAGTTGAATGATCATACAGCGAATTTGAAAGTTCACGTTGAAGTGATCAGCTTTTATCTACATAAATCAAAGCTCATTTAGCTCACTTAGCTTAATGATCATATAGACAAGTCAAAAGCTCATGTTGAAGTGATCAGCTTTCACAATCTTGAGTTGTTTATATGATCACTTGATTATATATACAGCTTACACGCTCGTATGCACATTCTAATGATCTGACTGCTCAATGAAAAGATATATTGCAGCGATTTTAACTAAATTACATGTAATTTAGCATACAAACAGCGTTTAAATAATGTCATAGTCATAGACTGCATGCACTTAATGAAGAAATAAAAAAACAGATAAATCTCGTTGTTAACTCATAAAACATGTTCACTTGTTCTTTGCATTATCTTTTCACATTACTCATTGCATCATTTATATATTGCATTATCTTTTTGCATTACTCATTACATCATTTATATACTATTTTTAAGCTATTAACAACTATTGTTGTTAATACAAACTATTTTATAAAATGTTTAGTTTATTGACAACTTTCAATCTGTCTGATGAAAGCATTTCACATAGTTCATCTTTAAATAGTCTTCATTTTGAAGACTTTGCAAGTCAAGTTTAATGATTTATAAATTCTTCACATCATTTCAAAAAGAAGAAGATTAAACAAGAAGTGATGAACAAAATTCATCAGAATTTTTCACAGCTCAAGACAAGAAAGAATAGCAAGTATGTTCAATGAACTTTAAATACAGATGACTTTTTTCTATCATGATGATCTCAAATCTTTGTTGTTGAGAGTATTTAAAACAAGACTTAAAAAAGATAGTTAATTCACTTTGATTCAAAAAAGTCAAAGACAATAAGCAATTTAATATATGAAATCACTTTATATAGTTGACTTTGATTGTTGAAGAATTGTTTAAAATTTTATGCATAATCTGTCATAAAATTATGAATCATTCAACAGCTTTTGATAACTTTAACATGTTTGTTATGAAAAAGCATCTTGAATCAGACTTTTGCACAGCGACAGAGAGAAAACATGAACATTTGCAATCATAGATTAAATTAACTTTCAAATGAGTAAGTCATATCTGATAAAGCAAATTAATAATGCAAAATTGACAAACTATTAGAAGAAAAGTCATTAAGTTAATCTTTGTCTTCAATCAAGAAAATTGAGAAAATCAATTATACAAAATTTTTGTTGACTTAAATTTATTCTTTTGAATCATTGATAATGAGCAATTTCAAAAGCTGCTACAAATGCTTTGTTCAGATCTGCAGATTATGCATTGCACAAAGATGACAATCATGATTCTCTCACACTATAAGAAAATTTTTGATAAGATCAGATTGAATCTTACAGAGTCATGACGTGTCTTTATTGCTTTGAACACATGATTTAGTTCTCAAAGAGTAATGTACTTGAAAGTGTTGATATACTGAATCAATATCAAATTTCAGTTTCATGAACATTTTATTGAATTTACGTCTTTCAATATTGAGCATATTGAGCGTCAATTGATGATGAAGCTAATGAAAATTCTGAAGAACTATGCTATTAAGAATAAGCTTTTCAAAGTTGTTATTAATAATGCAAGCAATAATAGTATTTTGAAAGAGAAACTTGAAAAGATCATGAATTATTGCAAGTTTCAATGAGACAGAACACAGAATTTCATTAATTGCTTGACTTACATCATTAATCTTGTAACTCAAGATTTTATTCAAACTCTTAAATCAAAGACAATAATTGATAACATTATTGTTCAATTAAAGAATGAGCAAGTGCAAGATATTAAAACAAGCAAAGAATTATCTGTTGTAATCAAAAAGATATTGCTTCAAATGATAATGCAAAAAAGTAATGCATTTATTAATTATAAAATTAAATTCATGCTTTGATGATAGTTGTTAACAACTCTTCTCAGTGATTGATTTGCTTCAAAGCTTTTCAAGAGCAGAATAACAAAAGATTTAGAAAATTGATACAAGATATTTGCATTCATTGAAATTCTATGTACTTGATGCTTTATTAAGCATATCAACTACGCGAATTTGTTGATCTTTGAACAGAGAAATACTGCAAAGATTTCAAGATTGCAAGAATCAAACTTAATGAAAGCAAGTGATTCATGATTTTGCTTGTTGACAATCTATTAAATTTCTTCTACGAATGCACTTTAGTAATGTTATAAACAACTAATACAGATATTCACTTGAAATTTCAAATATTTGATGCACTTTTCAATCATCTTGCTATGATGATCAATTCTACTAGATGAATAAATAAGATTTATAAGAGTGATATGACAATGTGATATTCTAAGCAGACACAGAATGAGTATATATTATGATAAAGCTAATTATTAAGAAGCTCTCGATAACTTGAGAAAATTGATCAACTATAGAAAGTTTGTCAAGCATTGTCAAGTTGAGCATGACATAATTCATGATATATTAAGTTGAAGATATGACGTAGTTTAAACAATGTCTTGACAAAGTCATAAAGTTTCAAAGTTAATTCAGATCTGATCTTTAACTTAGTCTTTGACTTTAGTCTTTGACTTTAGTCTTTAATTTAACTTTTATGAGTCAATTCATCATGACAATTGTTTTCTTTTTTAAGTAAGTTTATTCTTGATCTCAATAATTAATGTCTTTGTTTACTTTGATAAATGATGATGTGCACTCATTGATTCACTCTAGAAGCTCTCAATAAAAATCTTTAAATCTTTGTAAGAAAACAAGAAAAAGAGAAACTTTTAATTAAATGATGATTCATCTTCAATTATAATGTGTATAGATGACATTATAAATAGTATATGTGATGTGTAGTTGATGTAAATGACAGCAATGATGACATGTAAATAGCACATAAACATTGTTTATCTTTCAAGTAAATGATGTTGTTGAGATGATAAAGCATAAACAAAAGTGAATAATAATTGTTGATTTGTTTATCACTCTTTCAATTTCTTTCAACTTTTTATTTTCTTCAACTTCATCTTTTTTCAATCATGATCATATTTTTATCATTGTATGATTACTTTTGACAAACTTTGAGTATATCTGTATCATAAAAGTAAAAGATTTAAATCATGAATCATGAACATGCAGTGATGCTTGAAGAAAGTTGTAAGATGATGAAGTTAACTGATGCTCAAGTCAAGATTATTATGAAAGTGATTGACAACGAGATTTATCTGTATGAGATGCTGACTACGAATTTTCTGCAAGCTATGCTTGTTAAAAGAACTGAACAATCTCATTAACATCAACAGAGCAATAACAGCGCTTTACTCATGCATTGAGTTCACACACAGTCGAAAAGTGAGACAATAACAACGCGATTGTTGACACGTTGAAGCTTGCATATACACAGAAGAACAGCAACATCTTTGCATACATGCTGCAACTCATATACAACATACACATACATATTGCAAAGACACAACTCAGCTTTTATGCATATACAGACAGACATGATGCAGTAAATCGATCGATTTTTCGCATTTTCAGATCGATTTACATGCAGCGCAATCACACACAGAGCAGTAACAGCGCTTTATTCACATGTTGAGTTCATATACATCATATACACATACATTGTGAAGGCACGACTCAGCTTTTGCGCATCTACAGACTTGCACAATGCAGCAAATCGATCGATTTTTTCCATTTTCAGATCGATTTACACACATCGCAATCACATACAAAGCAGTAACAGTGCTTGACTCAGCGTTGAGCTTGTATACGACATTCACACATATACTGCGAAGGCATGATTCAGCTTTTGTGCATCTACACGTTTGCATAATGCAGTAAATTGATCAATTTTTTGCTTTATCAGATCGATTTACATGCATCGCAATCATATACACTGCAAAGACACAATACAGTCTTTACTCATATACATAAAATGACAGCAACGTCTTTGTGCATGCGTTGCAATTCATATACATCATACACATACATACTGCAAAGACACGATTCAGCTTTTGCACATTTACACACTCATGTGATGCAGTAAATCGATCGATTTTTCGCTTTATCAGATTGATGTACATGCATCGCAATCACATACACTGCGAAGACATGACACAATCTTTGCTCATATACACAGAACAACAGCAACGTCTTTGCGCACACGCTGCAACTAACATACGACATTCACACAGTCACTGCGAAGGCACAACTCAGCTTTTGCGCATATACACATCTATGCAATGCAGTAAATTGATTGATTTTTCGGTTTTCTGATTGATTGACATGCATTGCAAATACATAGATCAAAATTCATCTAGTTCATTCAGCTGAGTGATCATACAGCGAATTTGAAAGTTCACGTCAAAGTGATCAGCTTTCATCTACATAAATCAAAGCTCATTTAGCTCGCTTAGCTTAATGATTATACAGACAAGTCAAAAGCTTATGTTGAAGTGATCAACTTTCACAATCTTGAATTGTTTATATGATTACTTGATTATATAAACAGCTTATGCACTCGTATGCACACTCTAACAATCTGACTGCTCAATGAGAAGATATACTGCAATGATTTTGACTAGATTACATGTAATTTAGCATACATACAGCGTCTAAATAATGTCATAGTCATAGACTGCATGCACTTAATGAAGAAAAAAAAAATTTAAAAAATCGTTATGAAAGTAAGTGATGTCACAACTTGAGATTTCACGATTATTACTGTGATTAACAGTATCATAAGTTTGCTCAAAAAACATTGATCAAACATGATGATCATGATGCTGTTGATGTTATTGATGCTGAATTGCTCATGATGATGCAAATGTCATCAAATTCTGATTAAGAACTCATCACTTCTACTATTTAAACTTTCAAGTACATCTCAGCTATTGAAGAGAAAATTTGAAAGATGATGAGAAAAGAAATGATTACTGATGCTTCATTGATGATCTTGTTGAATTCACAGACTTCGCGAAATTGAAAAACGATGATGAGATTCACTTATTTCATTTCTTGATATTATTACTGATGCTTTTCAGCTGTCAATTGTGAGAATAAGCAAAAAAAGTGCTGCTGATTTCAAAATTCTAGATAGAATGATTTGTATAAAGTGTGCTTGAGTTTTACACATCGAGAATAAAACATCATTGTATGATGTCATCTTTCAGAAGAAAACAATGTACAAGAAGTGTGCTTGCTGTGCAAGTAATGAAAATTTCTGTATTGCAATGAATATATTTATCTGATACATTTGCTAAACACTCATGATTTGATATCTAGATTTTTGACATTTGCATTTCAACTGTCAATGAATTCTTTCATCTGCAGAATATTTATGATAGTGCAATTAAGAATGAAAAAGAGAATATCATTCTGAAAACATTCACTGCTCATCAGAAAATTCTTTACAAGAAATTGATAACAGCAACTTATGTAAAAAATCATCTTAAGAAAGCTCATAAACTCAGATTTCTAAAGATTCAAAAGCTCATTCTTAAAAAGATGATAATTGTCAATGACATTGTCAGAGAAATTCTGAATGTAAAGCGCTTTGTAATACATTTAATCTTGATTATATATTGTTTTGCTAATGTTTCTAATTATTTTGATATATTTTAGCACAATCTGTCATCTTTTGAATCTTTGTCTTCACATCTCAATGTAAATCTGACAATGAAAAAGAAGAAGAAGTCTGCAATCTTGTCTTGTGTGAAAAATGTTTGATGAAGTGATGAATGCATGATGATTATGCTTTCTTGTTGAGCATGTTTAAGCATCTTTGCGCTTTTTTCTTCTGTCTATTGATTTACATATGTGATTGTTTCATTAAAAGACGAAACTATCATAATACAGTGATTCTTCTTTTCTAATAATGAGTTTATGCTTGAAAGTGAGTGATTATGCTTTTCGCTCATGTTTCAGTCTCGTTTTGAAGACTTTTATAAGTTTCAAAACATCTTTCATATCTTCACTTGATATTCATTGATCATATGATCAGCAATGAAACTTATCTGTACGTGATGCTGACTACAAATCTACTGTCTAGCTACAGTAAAGTCTAGAAATTATCAAAAGTTTGAATGATATCAAGATGCTGCGTGATGATGAAGCGCTGTGCATTGATTGCATGCAGAGTTTTCGCGATCGCGCAGACTTTGATAATCTCAATGCGCATGCTACAAGCAATCTGCATGCAGATGAGAAAATCAAATAGAATGCAGAACTACGAGAAAAATCACTTATAAAAATCATTTGATTCAATATCTTGTTGTCGTGATGACAAGAACTGAGACAGAACACTTTTGTGTTTGATTTGTTGAAAGTGATTAGCAGAAAAAACTTGAATCACAAACATTCTTTAAATTTACATGCTAACTACGTATAAATCTTGTTAAGACTGCATGTTTGTTACTACAACATAAGCAACTCACAAGATTTATTAAGTTTGACATGAATAAACTCAAGAATCTCATTAATATCGTTTAACAAACGTTCAGACACAGACATTCTATACATGAGTGATACGCTGACGAGAAGACTTCATTAAAAGAAGAGAGACACAAGCGAGTTAGTAAAGAATGATTGAACTACGCTGCTTGATTAAAAGTGTAGCATATAAATATCTTTGCAAGACATGATCAATCTGCATGAGAAAGATTTCTACAGATAATGCAAAACAGATGAGTTGCATGTCTTACAAGCGAAGCAAGCATCTGCAAGACATAATATACAATGACGACGACTGTTGATCTCAAGAATCTTATTTCTTCACTGAGCTTTGACTCTTGAATGTCTTGATAATAGAATCAATCTCTAGTCAAAGACATCGTTTGTATAGCTTGAAAGAACAGTAGCGCATGTTGATGTGATTAAAGAAGAAATCGACTGTAATATGCATATGTATCGCTGACGAAACGTCTGCAACTCATGCTTAAAAAGTAAACTGTCAAAATTTGAGCAGTGAGAGATTTCGCTCATCTTAAACTGTGAATCTGCTGCAAGAGAAAAGACTATTTCTTGCTAAGAGAAAAACCAGCATAGAAATTGTGTCTTATGTATGTTGCATGCAACGTATGCAACATATTTTCGATAGACGTCATAATCATTAGCGACTATGACGTTGAAATCTGATGAAACAATCAAAAAAGTCACGCAATCAAATTTTGCAAGCTGCAGAACGCAGCATTATGAAAGATATTGAAAGCATTTTGAACATTGCTCATAGAAGTCATGCAAATAGAGACTGAAATTTCGTCAGTGAAAGTATGACTAGATCAAAAATGCAAGAACTATGCAATTAAAATAGTTGAATTATTGAAAAAGCATTCGACAAGAAAGTGAACATTCATATCATATTCATCTTAATATGCTATTGAATTGAACCTGAATCTGAATGCAACAAAGTATCTGAATTGAAACGAGTTGATGATGAAGTTGTCTCAAAAAGTCAAGAATTGCAAGAAGAAGCTCACATAAATATATTGAATATTGAACAAAGTGCATGAAATGCTTAGTTCAATACAGAAAATTGAAATATCTCACTTCAAGAAATCATGAGATCAGGAAATTAAATATCTGACAAAGATGCAAATCAAATTCGTAAGAGATGAAACATGTGAAACGATAAATACGCACTATAGAAAACTGAAAACAATAGTCAAAAAGACGAAAAACATAGTGATGTACATCAATGCATCGCAAACTCAAAAAAAGATAGCACAGCTCAAAACAGAAATCGAAATCATGATGATATTCACGCACGAGTCTGTTAGATGCAGCAAAGCGACAAGCATAATCGATAAAATAATCATAACGAAGACGAAATTGCAAGCTATCAATGATGCAATCGCGATATGCAGCGAAGAAGCATCTGAAGACAGCGAAATTTGAGTGTACACAGATAGTCAAATGACGCTGCAAAGATTAAAAGCAAAGAGCAATGATAACTTAAAGTTATTCAATAACATGTGACAAAATCTGATCAATCTGCAACAAAATTGATGTTATATTTGCATACAGTGAGTATCGAGTTGCAAAGACATTGTTGAAAACAAAGCAGTGAATCAATTGATCAAAGACATGACATGAAAAAGATTAACAATCAACATCAGAAAAAGAATAATCATGAGCTTCATCAAAAAGCAAATAAACAAAGAGACAAAAGAGCAATGACTAATGACATGAAATGACAGCATCAAAAAAGAAAATCAGTATCAGAAGCACACAGCGAGGGTGAATCTGAGTTACAGATCACTAAAGAAGTTTCAAAAAATAGACAGATTAACATTTTCAACATTTATACAGCTAAAAATGAGACATGACTATTTCAAAAGCTATTTGCATTGATTATCAGAGAATAATTTGAACAAATGCTATAAAATATGCAAGGCGAGACAAACGTTGAAGCACTTACTACTGAACTGCAAACATTATAGAGCAGAACAGTTACAGCTTAAAGCAAAAGCACAGTTCAAAAACATGAACACTATATTGACGTTGTTTATCATCAAGATTGAAAGAATCGCAATGCTAAAGTACTTGAAAAGTACTTGAATTACGACAAGAAAATGACTATTGAGAATGAAAGAGTAGAGTGAGAAGAACATAAAGAGACGAGAAAACGAGAGCACAAGAGAAAGAAGTTGTTTGATTGAAAGTGCTTGTTTGCACAAACTATCGATGTGATTGATCAATGAAAAGATATAAAGCAGCAACTTTGATCAAGATACATGTAATCTAACATACATACAGTGTTTAGACAGTATCATAGTCATAGATTGCATGCACTTAATGAAGAAATAAAAAAAATCATTGATTATATTCAATGAGATATTCTTTTCATTGTATCTTATAATATAATAATAATAATAATAAATTCATACATTCTTGTGACATCGATTAAATCGACTCATAAGAAACTCTATGCTATCTGTATCGAGTGAACAAAACTCTCTGAGGTAGAAAATCACTCGCAGTCTACATGACTGCTTCACGCAGTCAAAACAGTGAGTTTTGAGACTATGTATCAAATTTGTTCGCGTTGATTGCATGTTAAAGAACGAGTGTTCTAGTCACTTTAAATTGCTTCAAGAGCTTCGTTTTCATCATCATTTTCGCTACTGCTCTGAGACTCTTCGTGATGATGACGATTATTCAATAGTTCAAGAAGTCAGCATCTTGTAGCATTCTTGATCGCAGATGCGATCAGTTCAAGCAATGCATGAGTACATGCTTCGTCGTCTGATGACTTCATTCGCAGTTGCATCGCAAGCTATTCATGTCTGAAACGTTTCTAAAGTGCAAATAAGCGTTCAGATCTATGCGTTCAATTTTGATGTGTATTGCAAGAATGCTTTCTGCTTTCTGAAGATCATCACGCATCTTTATCATCTTATTGCTCAGATGTGATCTTTGTGCTGAAATTGCATTAACATCTGTGACGCATTCTTTGTACTTTTTTCATCGTTGATTTCATTGATCTTTGTGATACTGCGTTATTGCAATGCTATCGCTTGTTGAAATCATTGTGAAGAAGAGAGTGCATCATCTGCATCTCAACTGTATCTTTGCATCTTCTTGAATGAAGACATTCAGAAGTACTATTTTCTTGATGACGAGTAAGCGAGAAATGACGCGATTAACTCTCGTCAAACGAGCGCGTATTAGTTTGCATGCTTGTTTGATCTATTGCGTTCAATCGTTGACTCAACTGTGTAGCGTGATCTTGTTTTGTAGCATGTTCAGATGAACATGTAGCGAACTCATGTATGTTTCTGTCTCTAGAGTTTCGATGTTTACTTTTTTGAATGCTTCTGCTACGTGATGCAGAGTCTGATTCTGAAGTGTTTCTAGTCTGCATTCTTTGCTCGACAGTTCATCTTTCTTGTCGCGCTGATGTCAGACTGACGCTTCAAATGCAATTTCTGATCTCATTACTGCTGAGTATACTTGTCTCGCTTTTGTGAAGATAGTTTCTCATGTGAAGACTTCAAGACGATTAAGTGTCAGCATTCTTGTGACGTGATTCGTCTTTATTTGTTGAAAATGCGCATCTCATCGCAGTTTCATGTTCAGTTGCATCTCTAGAACTCGTACGTCTGATTTCAATTTGATAACTGAGCTTTCTATTTATATGCTAGTCATCATGTTGAATCTCTTCGATTTTCTAGTGAAATGCGTGAGCTTGTACTTTTCTGATGCGAACGTTGCATCATGAGTGCAAGCTCATTTCACGCAGACATTGTGTGCTTTGCTCAATGTTTTGCAAATTTTTTCAGTGAATCTGTCGTAGACTAGAATGTTAATATCATTTACGAAGTCAAACACTTCAATTTTAATTTTCAATGCTTTGCATTTTTCGATTAAACTTGCGTTGAAGAATAGAAAGAGAATCGATAAAATGAAAGATTTTTGCAATATGTCTGCATTTATCTCGTGCATGTCACTCATTTGTTCATCGAATATTAGCGACGTCTCTCGATTCTTTAGAAAGCTGCGTGTTCATTCAATTATGTAGCTTGACGTTCTTTTCATTTTCAGCGTGTGCAGAAGTCTGACGTGTGAGACTCAATTGAACGCTTCGACGATGTTTAAGCTTAGCATGAAGATCACATATTTGATTTCACAGTCTCACACTGTGTGAACTTGATTTATTAGTAGATCTAACGTCGAGATCATGAATCACTTGTGTCTCACTTTCATTTGAGCATTTGATAGCATGTGATGAGTCTCAACTATGTCACTCAGTCTTTTGATCATGATCAACTTCAGCGCTTTGCTCATGATATCAAGCAAAGCAATGAGTCGATACGTCTTTGAATCAATATAGTCGTTTTTCTTTGATTTACGTAAAACTATTGTCTGAGTCTTTTTGAACTGCTTCGAATGATACTTGTGTATTATGCATGCATTGAATAAACTTGTCAGTACTGAGATCAGTTCTGCAAGACTTGCTTGAAGCGCTCTGTTTAAAATATTTGAAGCACTTGATGCTTTGTCTGCTTTTACTCATCTGATTATCTGCTTCACTTCATCTTTTGTGATGCGTGAATTGAATGAGACTGTCAGAGATATGAATGATTCTGCGATGTCGTTGACATTCGCTTGAGAAGATGAAGAAAAGAACTTTTCTCGCAGTATCTCGATTTTTTTCTCGAACGTTGTTATCATATGATTGATGTCGCTTTGCTTCAGTGATGAAAACTGAGAAAGCTTTTTAGATAGCTGACTTTCGATTCTAGCTCATTTTGCAAAGCATCATATCGATTTGAATGCTTTGCTCAGCTCATGCATTTGTGTTCTGAAGTGTGCACATTTCGTTTGTTGAATGATCTTGTTTTTATGATCATTATGCTTCAGATATTCATTTCATGCTTCTAATGTGCCTTGTGTTTTTCATATGATTTGCAGTCATCTTGATTTCATTACTACTTTGAAGCAGCTTTGATTTCAAAAGTCTCTTGCTCAATTTGATGACTTTGTCAAAAGAGTAAATTTCTCAATGATCTTCTGTAGCACTCTGATAATCTTGCACACTTTGACATTCATCATAGTCTTGTCATCTAGAGAGCGTTTCAAAGATAGATGTATTTGCAGATAAGCACTCAATGCTTCTGTATTCATTTTCTTTCAAAGTTGTTGAGTCGAGAGTTACACTGAGATTGTTTGTAGACATAGCTCTGTGATAATCAAAAGATGATTCAACTTTTGATGCAGATCGATTCGTATCTCGCACTTGCGTGTCATGAACTGTATTTTCTCGCTGCTAGAGACTAGATCAATCATCGTAAATTGATTGTGAGCTTCGTGAGTAATAATGTCTGATTTCAGTAATAATTTCAGTCTTGCGTTTGTAATGATGTTTAGTAGAGTATCAGTCATCGTATGATGAGTGAAGCATCTTTACTCTTCTCAATGAGAATGATGTAGATTGAAATCTTCTACAATCAGTTGTTCGCAATCATTCTTGAGTAGTTCGTTCAAACGAGAAATGATTGAAGATCTTTCTGTGAATGTAGTAAACAGTGAGCATGAGTTGTAAACGTTTAGAAGTCTTAATGTCTGCGTTTCATCATCTGTGTTGCAAGTTAATATTCTGATTAAGCAAATGTCTGACTCAGCTGTTTCTACTATTCATTGATTGAGTCTTAAACATTTGTTAACGTATATGCATGTTCTTGATTGAGATGACGAGTTTTTCACTAGGTGAAAGAAGTTGTGTGCTGAGCTAAATGACTGTGAGTCATTGTTGTTGCAATTTTGCTTCTGTATAGCTACTATGTTGAATTCGCGAACTTCTTTGTCAATTAGAAATGATTCTTGAATTCTTAATGATTTTCTGATGTTGTACTGTAGAATTTGTAGAAAAGACTGTTTTATCATAAAGTTATTCATAGCTGTTGTTGACTCTGCAATGAGAAGACTCTTTGTATGCTTTCAATCATCGACAATCTTTCTCACTTTCTGATTGAACGTTTCTGAATCTGCTCAGATGTCGTCTTGTCTGAGTCACTATTCACACAAGAGAAAAGATTGACTCGTCTCTTCTTGATCTTTACTATCTGTCAAGCTGATTCATCAGCGATTCAACTGCGTGTTTTCAGCATGACTGTTGCTGAGTTCAAGAAGTTCATTGAATCGAAAGAATTCGTTGAATCTGAAGAGTTCATTGAATTTAAAGAGTTCAGAAACAGCGAGAAGATTGTGCAATTGTATTTAAATGTTTCAGAGTATCTGAACAATCTGTTTCTATAGATTTCAAACGCTTGTTTCATCTGCTGTTGTCACTTGAGACAGATGCATCTTCAGAGTTCGTGATTTTCGTTGCAGTTGACGCAACGTCTTTTATTCAAAGACATCACACACTTCTCTATGTGATGCTTGCCTGCGCATTTTTCGCAACGCTGATTCTTTCTGCAGATCTTAATCATGTGATCAAATTCGTGACATCTGAAGCACTGTGTGATGTGACAGTTCTTTTCAAATAGCTTGCATGCACATTCTTGATATGAGTTCAGCATGCTCACGTTCATTAGTCGATTTGTCATCGCTTCGATCGCGATCTCTACGATGAGCGACGAATGAGTCTTTTCGCTATCTGCTATCTTCTTGAGTCAGATTATTCTTAGAACTTTCAGATCTTCATGAAGTCTTGCATTATCTTTTATCAATCTTTCAATGATTTTTTCTTGATTGTTCATGTCTATTGTAATGTGTACTTCATGTGTCAGCATTGCAAAGATTCGACGTGCTACGCGTGTCAAACTCGTAATTTCTTTTGCTCACGTCTGAGTCTTTTTCAGGTTTGCTTGAGCATTTAAGCTAACTGCGTGAAGGAAAATATCATCACTGCTCAGCTTGCGAAGTGACACAATTAGATCTCTTTGATCTGTTAACATGTCTGCAATTCTCTGTAGAATTTGTTTAATTGACTTCTTCTGTATCTCTTTTATTTCTCTTCTGTTTATTATTTTAATCATGACTTCTCATCTCTTGCGAAGCAACGACAAGTTGTCTCTAGAATGTTGCTTTCTTGTCGCTATTTCTTCTCTTGTCACGTTCGCTCATGACGTGATTTTCATTGAAAGACGTGTGTTTTTCTGTGTATGCAACTGCTTGTTAAGCAGTTGAACTGATGTCTTCAGTTTCTGTACATTCTTCGCGATGAACGCGTTCTGATTCGTGTGATGTTTTTCTTCTGAGTCGAGTTGAAGACGTTGAATCAGCTTCAATGCTATCTCTTTTCATGAATAATCTTTGCTCTTTTCTTTCTCTAACGTTGATATCTTTATTAATAGATTAATAATATTAGCAACGTTCTCTTCATCATCACGTGAGTGTTTCAATCTCACGTCTCTGTTTTCTTGTGACAAATCAACGTCGCTTGCAATCGTCTTTGAATCAGCATTGCTGTGATTCATGCAATTCATCATCATTCAATCATCTTCTAGATTCACTCTGTCTTGTTTGTAGTGCTCTTTTTCAAAATTTGTGATGCATGCGTTGTGATTGTTTACATCTTATAATATAAGATTTTCTTTCTTTTTTGCTTTTATAAAATCTTTTCTATCTTTCATTCTTACTCATCATCAATAAGCTTAAGTATGAAATAATTGAGTATGAAATCATCATTTAGTCTACAATTATACGACTTTAAAAGAAATACATGAAAGACAGAATGAACTCTATAAATGATTGAAAGATCAAGACAATACATCTGCTTGTTTATGAGTTTTTATATATGAAAGAACTTTATCATCTTATTTGATAGCTTTTTGCTCAACTTCTTCTGCTTCAGGTTTTTTGCTGATAGCATGACTA
>JAABUL010004207.1_pt1 | contig 19644 bp, 15 predicted proteins | sample 5559151 | NCBI WGS metagenome assembly JAABUL01 (sample SAMN10711876, study PRJNA513368) | rock metagenome | isolation source: Antarctica rocks | place: Antarctica: Victoria Land, Pudding Butte sud | reverse complement strand
AAAAGCTTTACTTAAATATTAACCTTAAGATTATAAGATCCTACTTAAACTAGGTAAAGAGCTAATATTTAAACTAATTTATATATTTTTAGAAAAGGAACTCTTAATATTATATAAGTATATTAAGAAGAACTTAAAAAAGGGATTTATTTAAGAATTTAAATTGCTAATAAGATATCTAATCCTCTTTATATTAAAGAAGGATAAAAAGTTAAGGCTATATATTAATTATTAAAAGTAAAATAATATTATAATTAAGAATAGATATCCTTTACTAAATATTAGTAAGTTATAAGATAGATTTAGGAAAGTAAAGGTATTTATTAAGCTAGACCTTTAAGGAGCTTATAATTTAATTTAAATAAAAGAAGATAAAGAGTATAAAATAATATTCTAAATATATTATAATTATTATAAATATCTAGTAATACTATTTAGACTTATTAATATATTAATAACCTATTAAGTATTAATTAATAATATATTAAGGATATACTTAAATCTAATAATTATTATATATCTTAATAATATATTAATTTACTTTAAGGATAAAGATATTTATATCTAATATATATAAGAGGTTTTATTATACCTTAGCTATATTAAACTATATTTAAGCCTAGAAAAATATAAGTTTTATAAGGAATTAATAGAATTCCTAGGATTTATAATTAATATAAAAGGTATTTAAATAAACCTTAAAAAGGTTAAAATAATACTTAAATAGCTTATATTATATAATATTAAAGGTATCTAAAGTTTCTTAGGATTTATAAATTATAATTATAAATTTATAAAAGATTATTTTAAGAAAGTAATCCTATTTATAAATATTATTAAAAAAGATATTAGATTTAATTAAGATTCTAATTAAAAGAAAGTATTTAAAGTATTTAAATAATCTTATATAAATCTATTAATACTTTATACTTTTTAAGCTAATTAATTAGCTTAAATTAAAATAGATACCTTAGATCTTATACTTAAAGCCTATTTATATTAAATAATTAATAAAAAGTAATACTTAATTACCTACTTCTCTAGAAAAATAATAAGAGTTAAATAAAACTATAATATATATAATAAAGAATTACTTATAATAGTTTATATACTTTAATATTAGAGAGTATATATTAAAAGTTATTTTAAGCTAACTATCTTTATTAATTATAAGAATCTTATTAACTTTATAATAATAAAGGAATTAAATTAATAATAAGTTTATTAAGTAAAATTATTAAGATAGTATAAATTTAAAATTATATATATACTTAGGAAGGATAATAGTTAAGTAGATACCCTTAATAAGTAGGAAGACTATATAAAAGATAAAGATATTATAAAAAGACTAATCTTAAAATAAGAAGATAATAGATTATTTATATTAATAAGAGCTTTAATAGTAATTATATATATTTAAGTCCTAGGAATTTTAGATAGTATCTAAAAGGGTTATAAGATTAATAGTTTAGTAAAGTTACTAAGAAATTAGTAATTAAACGCGGAGCTCTTAAAGTATAAGGATAAAGTTTACTAACTAAGACTATATATTAAAGAAATTATAAGGGATTATTATAATAATTTATTATAAGGATATCCTAGAGTTATAAAGATATTAAAATTCCTAGGAAGAATATATATTATATTAAGATTATAAGTATATATTAAGAAATATATTAAAAGATATATAACCTACTAGTAAAATAAGGTAATACGCTATATAAAATATAGGTAAATATAATTTACCTTAGTACCTAAATTACTATAGAAAGATATTATAATAGACTTTATAATTAAACTATTATAATTAAGAGATCTAATTATAAAGGAAGTCTATAATTTAATTATAATTATTATAAATAAGTTAATAAAATATAATATTATAATATCCTTTAAGGAGACTTATAATATAGAATAATTAGGTTTTATTCTTATTAATAGATTAGTTAAGGATTATAATATACTAAAATTGATAATATCTAATAGGGATAAGCTATTTATATCTAACTATTAAAAGATATTAATATTAGTAATTAAAATAAAATTATATATATTAATAGTATATTACCTATAAATATATAAATAATTAAATTATAAAAGTATACCTAAGGTATTATATAAATATAAAGCAAAATAATTAGATTTTACTACTTCTAATAATTATAATTAGCGTATAATAATAAGTAGTTATAAATAACTAGGCTATTACTATTCTTTATAAATTATAATTAATATATAAGTTTCTTCCTAGATCCTAGGCCTAGGCTAGAAGTTAACAAAGTATTAATCTTATTATCTAATATAAAGGTATTATATAAATATATATAAGATAAGATTAAAGAAATAAATTTAAGAATATAATAATATATTAATAAGAAAAGAAAAATATATCCTTAATTAAAGGAGGAGGATAAAGTTTATCTCCTTATTAAAGACTTTAAGTTAAAGAGATAAAATTAGAAATAAAGTAAGAAGCTTAAACTTATTAAAATTAAATTATTTTTTATTTAAAAGATAAAGGGATTAATAGATTATAAATTAAACCTTCTATTAAATACTAAAGTATTTCTAGTATTTTATATCTCTAAATTAGAACTAATAGACTTAAATATATCCTTATAAGAAACCTTTTACTATATTATAAAAGAAGAAATTAAATCTAAAATTAAGAAAATCCTAAATTAATAAGGTTAATAATACCTTATTAAATAAAAGAATTATAATAATTTTAAGAATACCTAGGAGCTAGCTAAGAATTTAATAAGATATAAAAATCTCTTAAGATAGTTTTTTTAAAGTTAAGGATTAATTAATTAATTATATTAAAAGTATTAAGCTTATTAAGAGAATTATTAAATAATAATAAAGAAATAGGAGTCTTTATAAGGTTATTACTCTACTTATCTTCCTTAATCTCTAAGATATTCATAAATTCCTTATTACTTAAATCCTTTAATTTTTTTAAGTATGTAAGCTTTAAATAAGTCTTAGGGATTTTATTATTTAACTTCTTAAACTCTTAAATTACCTTATTTATATCCTGATAATTAGGAGCTAAATTATATTAATAATTATAGTGAAAATACTCCTTATACTTAGATTATTATTAAGTTATATAATAAGGAAGGCCTTATAAATAATAAGACTTATAAGGATATATTATTATATAAGATTAATAAAATTTATAATTAACTATTAAGTTATAATAATAAGTATTAGAATATAAATATAATATATTAATATATTAGGAAGTTAAGATACCTTTTTAAAGTAAAGGCTTAGAAAGGGGACTTAATATTATAAATAATAATTTAGTAAGTATACTAAACTAAGTAAATAGGCTTAAGTATTAAGTAAAGTTAAATAGTTAAGTTATTACTTAAGAAGCTTAAGGAGCTTAAGGATTAAGCCTCTTAAGCTAATTAAGCTAATTAATCTTGATATAAATTCCTTTATTTATATAATAATATTACTTTTATAGTATATAGGAACTTTATATTTAACTTATATTATCTCTTAAGTATATAAATATTGATATTTAAATACTAATATTTAAATATTAAATATTATTAAATATTAAATTAATTTAATAAAGCCTATTTCTACTCTATCCTTAATACTCCTCTTTATAAGACTTAACTAGGTTAACTAAGAGCTAGACCCCTAACAGGTCTAGGGATTAGGAGAATCCTAATAAGAAGATATAAAAGTAAGATCTTCTTTTTATAATAAATTATAATAAATTACTAGGTAAGGTAGCTATTATAATTATTAAGTATAAGGAGGTAATATTAATCCCTCTAAGTATATTTAATTATATACTTATAAAATCTATATATAAGCTACTTTATAATAACCTTATTATTAATCTATCCTTTATTATTAATAGTAATCTTAATATTATTAATAAGACTCTTATTAAATTAGTTACTTTATTAATACTTTACCTTAAAGATAATTATTAGAGGTATCACCTAGCTTAAATAATTAATATACTTAATAATTATTATTAATTAATAATTTCTAGGATAAGTCTTAAACTATATCTTATTATTAATTTTATATATAATTTTTATAAGAATAGTTATACCTATTAATACTCCTTTTTTATTAAAATTATAGATATTTTTAACTTAAATTATATATTTATTAATAACCTTTTAAAGGAGATTAAACTACTATCTTATTTACTTAAGATATATACCTCTAGCGTAATTATTATTTAACGCCTAATTATATTTAATTTCTAATTAAGGATATTATTTAATAAATTATTTAATTTAATACTTACCTATTTATAAGGCCTTATTATCTTTCTTCTTTTATAAGAGGCCTAATCCTATAACCTTAAGAGTCTTAATTATTAGTAGGTATCCCTACTTAATAAGTTATATATATTAGTCTATTAGAGCTTATTCTTTTAAAGGATTAAATAGCTACGCTTCTTCTTATCTTTATATAAATATCTAATATCCTTTAGTATAATAGTAGAGTAAGGAGGTAGGTATATTATATATATCTATATATTCCTTAAGAGATTTTTTAAGATTTAGATTAGCTCTTTATAACTCTAGGACTTATATTATATAATACTTAAGGTCTAGGACTTTAAGGCGCTTCTTATATATTATTAAGCTAGGAGTAAAGGTTATAATAATAGATATTATATATATATCTTAGGTAACTTATAAATAATAATAAAGTAAATACTTTTAAAAATATTTATAATTTAAGATTTAGTATTTTAAAGACTTTAGGGTCTATACTTAATTATTAGGATAGATTAATTAGACCTTCTTATTAAGCCTTAGTAAATAAATTACTTAGTATTCTCAAAAGACTATTATTCTTGAAAGCCCGTCATCTACGTTATCCTTAGAAAATCCTATGGCTATCCTCCCATCCATCAACACAGCCCTCGTATTCTCAATACTCACATACAATTTACACTCATAAACAATTCTCCAAATTCATTCATCTCTCCTCCATACCATGCACTAAAATACAAACATCATAGCACCATCTCATTCCGCTCAAGAAGAAGTGGAGATGCTGATCCCGATTCTTCGCGTTGTTGCAGACATCGAGGCGGGGAGTAGGACGTGCATGGAGAATCAGGGGGATGATTTAAGCGATAGAGTTGGAGTTGACTGATAGGATTTGAGGAGATGAGTATGATGAGTTGGGGACTGAGTGCAGTGAGAGCGAAGGTGATTCGGAATGCATATAGAGAGGCTGGCTGAAGGACATCGGTCGACGATGGCACTGGAGAACTATCGCTTGGTGGATAACGACGCGAAATTCAGCGTCCGGAGCTGGGCAACAAGGAGTAACAAGTACTGTCGCATCGATTCCTTTGGAGCAAATGATTCATTAACTTTTGATGAACTAGTTGCGAGCTTCGTAGAGTAGTAATGGCGGTAGCGTACGTAAGTACCTATCATTGTTCATACAGTAATAGCGGTAGCATGTGTAGACACATGATATTCATTCCGAATCATCTCCAACACGCTTGGCAGACTTTCTAGAATACAAAATATACCGAGTTTGCTTCCGGACTCGACTATTATCCAAGATTGCGAGGGGGACCTAGATAAAGTATGGTTCGGCTTGCGAACATAGCCCCGATGACTGAAGGTCATGGCCGTCTTGCCGGGCAAATATATTCAACGAGTCGTGGCGCTGGTGTTCTTGGGGTTTTGCGAAACCTACGCCGATAAGCTTGGTTTGGCGGTGCTTCTCCGGGCCTGAGCCGCGTCCTCGACTACGCTTCTCGAGAGTTGCGTCGCCAGATAGCCATGTGACATGAGTACACTCATGCGTAATTGTAATGGTAATGAATCCCGGTGATCGATCAAGGTATCTTGATCTGATTATCGGTTGTACAAATCATTTCGTTCGCATAAGCCCGATATCGGTCCAGCAAATCGGTATCGTACATCTCATGCTGAGATCTAAAGCTGAAGTGTGCGGCAATGGCGTGGGTATTGACGAGTAGAGCTATAATGACCATCATTAGCACGGCATTCCAACATGACATATGGTGCAGGGACGAAATAAGAGATACACATACGTCTCCTCAGCTCCGTATTAATCCCAACACTCAATTCCAATTCATCATCCGGCGTTCTGAAAGGCAGATTATCCAAAACATCCTTCCCCCAGATTGCCATGAAATTAATGTTCATGCGATCGTATGCCATGTTCCAAATTCCTTCTCTTTCCTCATCAACGCCATGGCCATAGTGATACAATGTTAGGTTACCCTTTTCCAGATTCTCCAAGAACGAGTAATGTGCCTGTGCGCCAAGTGACCAGCTTCCCCAATCCGGTCCGTTGGGATCATAGCTTGTTTCCGCCATTGGCGTCCTCCACAGTTCCTCGTCTTTGTTTGCGCCTCCAGGAAGGGGAAGCCATCGATGGCCTTGAAACGGTGGCGCTCCTGGCATATCGGGTGCGAGGACACCTCCGTCGTCGTCTTTACCAGCTCTGATCCCAGCAACAGGGAAAGTCATATTCTCCCCTTTCCATTCAGGTAGCGCTGATGCTCGCCATGCTGTTGGGCCTTTCGAATCAGCACTAGGATTCTGTGGAGGTTCCAGTTCTGGAAGATAAGCGTGTATGGCCCCAAAGCGATAATGCAGCCATCCTGTCTCAGGGCTATTGATAAGATTGGCGACTACGTCGAGCGAGCGAGGGTGGGTAAGTTTTGTGTACACAATGTCAGGGATAGCTTCATCGTTGAAAAAGACCTGTTGCATTGTCTGTCAGCCAAAGCAATGCCGTTGTCCGATTCAGTAGGAGTGGCACTCACAATATCATCATCGATCTTGATATACATGTTCTCGCTTTCCACCCCTTCCTTCCAAACCTCATTGTACCCCAAACTCGATATGGCAATTTTCTGATACAGGCCCTCGGTCTCTATAAGCTCATCCAAATACGCAATGTCTTCTTCTTTGTCCGTATTGACAACAAAATGCACTTCGTCCAACCAGCCTCCTTGCGTGACAAGATTCTTTTTGAGGTAACAGTCCAGAATTGCCACCACAGAAGGTCGTCCAAAGAAGATCAACCCTATTATCTTGAACCCTTCCGGCTTCTCCCACGTTCTGACTGTCCCACCTTCGCCACTATCGCTGGGAGGCCGCGTATGCGAAGGATGTGTGAAGCCACCAGTTCGACGAATCTTAAATCCCGCCCCTCTATTCATTGCAACACCAACGATCAACAGCGCAGCCAGCATACAGAGCGCAATGATGATGTATCTTGGCCGCACCCATGGAGGCGCGGACGACGTCCATGTCTTGCGCGGGCGCGACCAATCTTCACTCGGGCGTTGGCCATGCCCATTCTGCTTTGGGCTTTCCGAAGCTTCGAGATCATCAAGGTCGAAGGATTCGGGTCGCAGAAGGCCTTGTTGTTCCATTGTAGACTTGGGCATGCCGTACGTCGGGCAGAGCACATGTAGCTTCCCGAGCCTATGGTTTCAAGGATGTGAGATGCCGACAGGAGAGACGAAGAGATAACCCGAAGTGGGCGTGAGCAAAAGCAGGCAGGTTGCGACGCTAAAAACAATAATCGATCGCAGAACAGCTCATAACTATAACGACAAATAGATGTTAAGCAATATAATGATAGTGTTGGGCGAATGGATCTTCCAATCCAAGTTGTAGCAGAGCTGCGGCTCCATAGGGCTGTGAGGCTTGGCATCACTTGGCATTCTTACAGTCGCTCTACAGGATCCATAACAGCGGCTACATCCCGTTTCGCCATATTGATCTTGAGTACCCTCTGATTGAAATTCGCTTTCGTTCTCTTCGACACTCCGTTGTTATGAACTTCAATGCAAATTACACGCGATCTCACTCGTCTGAGATGAGAGTTGTGGCACGATTGGAATTTCTTCAGACGGCGATCTTTACCACCAACGATGTATGGCAAGGGCTGGCGATAAGAGGAGAAGAAATCAGCAACATCTGTACCATGATACATGGTGTGACATTGGTTTCCAGCTGGTGAGCGACCAGACGAGGCTTGTGAATTTTACCCCCATATCATGCGGCCGAGGAGCAAGTTGTTCCGCATAGTAAGTCTAGACTTACATAAGTCTTGCATTTGATCAACTTTCTTTCATGCAGGAGGGAAAAGACTAGATATCAACTCGGTCTTGTGAAGAACTAGAGGATCCGAACGTTCGATGCGATTCATTGCAACCATCATTGGCGAGCGAAGTATCGCCTCAAAAACAAGGCCACAAAATCCTCTCTGAGACTACCCCTTCTACCCAACAATTGCGCTTTTGGCTAAGATATTACAAAGGCCCAGTACCACCACTCATGTCTTCGTAGCTCCATGTTCCACTCTTGTCCGACGGCTCTTCCTCGGGTTGTTTTGGAAAACTCTTGTAGCTTCGATCCTGCGACAGCTCATACCTAACATGAAGAAGTGGTGACCCCGCCACTATCTTTTGGCTCTTTGCACCAAATTTCTTGATCCTGAAGTTCTTATTATGCAAGGCCCGAGCGAAATATTGAATTGGCACCGCTGGTCTCGGACTAAAAGTCGTGCGTTGAGGTGGACCCCTACGGAAATCAGTGTGAGCATCTCCTCTGTCTAGGACAAGTCGAACAGCTACTTACATTACTGTTGCGTGGGAATTATCTTGTCACACAAGGCAGACGAGATGCCATGACTGCCCACGGGAATGCCATGTTTTGCGTGGCTGAATCACCAATTGAGTGGTGCAACGGTGCAAAGCTTCGTGTAATTGGACTTATGCTACAGGGAATGTGACATCCGTGAAATATTCAGGGTTTGAGCCAGACAAGGTCTCGGAGAACTCGATTTATTTGTACGGGGGAGGGAAACAAAGAAGGCTGGCAGACCACACTTGAGGGAGACCACGTGAAAGCGACTATTCAGAATGAACAAGAACAGAGCCAAATGACGGCAAATCAGACAAAGCAAGTGTCGATTGTTCTATAATCCCATCCAATGGCGCTGGAGACTTGGGTTCTATTCCAGTCACCCTCTTTTTCTCCCTGTATCTTGAAGGCCTGGATACCAACTCATGGCGAGGCTATATAATTATTGGACAAGCTTGTGACAAAGGGAAAGAGCACAAACGCGACTGCTAGCCACATAAGTCAAAGTTGACTGGGCTTCTATTCGAAGGCCCCTCAAACTCTCGATAGACATCATCGCTAATTACGCCAGTCGTTCCTGCCAGCGCGAGAATCCATATTCTGTATTTTCAGTGACAGTATTTGGAAACCGCGCCTGAGGCCAGAAACACCATATCGAGCGTCTTTACCAAACCTTCCCACCTTTCGACTTGTTTGAGTACTACTGAAGCCATGATGGCAAAATTACCGAGCCGTCGTCACAATCTTTTGGTTCCACAACTTCAATTTTCGTCCAATACCCCTCGTCCTATGCGAAGGTGAGATTTTGTCCTCGATTGAACAATTGGGCGGATCGGCTATCACCTTGATTACTGCATCAATGGTAATTGCTCTGTTAGTATCGGTGCGAAGATTGCCTTCCTCGGTCAGGTGGAAAGGCTCACTAGTCACGTTCGTGTGCAGTATAGGAATAGCTGACAATAGATTTTGTGCTCGAGGATGCTCACGATAACACGCGTCCAGAACCCCAAGTCTCTGGAGTGCGTCGAAGGGAGTCCTGGCCACGCTGCTTTCTGTCGGATTTTACATATTGGTAAGCGTTTTGAGTCCAGTCATGGCATAGAGCGTGGCAGAGCTATAAGTCAATCACACAATCACAAGCAAGTTGTTGTTGCACATATCTCGGTTTCCTCGGGCCACAAAAGTTTGATTGCAACACTTTGTTCCACTGAGTAGCCTCCACGGATAAGACCCTAGAAAAATTCGGAAGACTACATTATTAACGGATTGAATAGGAATCAAGAAGATGTTTTCATAGAGAGTGAAGGGTGGACCAAGTCTTGGAGCCGTCTCCCTACAACGGTTGGAAATCTTCCAATTCATTAATATATCGGAATCATATGTTTCTCTCATTCAGTGCCAATGACCCCATTCGCAAGGGCTTAGTAAGTTTGTCACATCTGGTAGGATAGCAAGCCATGTGAATAGCAGAAAAAGACTGTTGAATCCCCAACCCAATGAGAGATCGTTCCTTTTCAGCTAGAGACAAGAGGTCTATAAGACCAGCGGGGCCGACTGTCCTTCGATGGCTTCAGCTATTATTTCAAAGAATAGAGGTAGTCAATTGGTGAAAGGTTCTTATCAGGCTCTGACGTCGGATTGCCGCTCGCAAGAAGCTCGATGCGCAAAATAACAATAGCTCTGTCATAAAACGTTCGCTTTCCAGCTGACAGACGTGCATCAAGCTGCCCTAGTCCTCTATCTCAGATTTCTCCTGAAGTCACCGATATGTATATTGTCAAGCCTTTACTTTTCCTACTCTATATCAGCGTCGCCAATTCCTTTACAGCAAAACCCAACATTACTATGTCATCGACCACCAGTAATCTCTCGAACGCCCTAGAGCTAGCCTTCATATCAGGGAAAATCAACAACATCCCCCTCAACCCAAATCTCAACACATCAACATACCCATCCCCCTCCCCAATAACCATAAACTGCTTCACCCAACCCCCTCCCCTCCCCCCCCCTCCGCCGTCCCGTACCCCTCCCAAACTACTGCTCCTCCCTCCAAAAAATCCTCCTCCGCCCGAACTTCCTAGAAACATCCGTCTGGGAACGCTTCCCCCAACCCCTCCACCTGGCGCGGCTGGAAATCTCACGACAGCTGTATCTTCCTGGGCAGAAATGCGGTTACGGTGGAGGCGTTTGTGGTGCATGTGGCGGCTGTGGTTGCGGCGGAGTGTTTGGATGTTACGAGGGGGGTTGGGGGGGGGAGTGTGCTTGTGGCTGTGGGGGAAGTTGAATTATCGAGGTTGGGGGATGGGATGGGTTTGGGGTTTGGGGGGGGTGAATAGCGCTAGGAGAGATTGTTGTGTACGGTTTGTGTTACCAACAAGAGACTGAATGTTTCTTATGAAAGTTTCATGTCCTCAGCCAGTATTTGGATTGTGTATTGGAGAAGTGGATATCTAGAAGATTGCTCTCGGCCTTGTCTCAAATTCCCAGTCATCAAATATCATGTGAAACGTTCTCCTTTATTAAAAAAAATCTGTCCCCATTCGTAGGCAATTATCTCCGCTCAGACTCCCTTCTGGAACGCATTCATTTGTCGTGATCATAGTGCTCATTAATCGTTTTTCGCTATTTCATATGATGCCCTGGCATACCCCTCATGGCCTCTGCCCACAAGCGAACTTTGCAGCTGCCGCGCCTACCATTTGCCAGCGCGATATATCCTCGCCGGACAGCTGTAAGTATGACTGTTCTGAGCTGCGGGACAACCACCATCACTGCTCCTTTTTCTGTCCGAGTACGGCGTAGCATCTGCACTCATGTGATAATCGTTGTCATACTCGAAGGAGCAGCACAGCTAGGACGTAGGCCTTTCTCTTTTCTTTGGCATAGCCAAGTTGCACGAAGAGGTACTACCTTCGCTATCTCGGGTGTGCTGTTCCTGCCGACTTCTAGCGGCGTAATAGGACTCATCATCGCTAACAAACTGAGAATCATCGCCGCTACGGGCTGCAGTGGGATCAGATGATCAACCCGCCATCGGCCAATGGGGTATTCGAATCTATCTATTATGGTAGTTCTCTGTTACGGTCTTGCCGCCCATAATCGTTAGCTGCGTATGCGGTTCCGCTACCACTGCTGCTGCCGGCTTCGGTGCTTCCACTCCATGGATTGGGATAAGTTCTACATGTTCGTATTCTCCGCTCAAAGGCCTTTTGAAAAACGCCTTTGGGAGGAGTCGTCTACTGCTTTGGAATTTTGATACCACTATCAAAAACCAAGCCGCATTCGACGTGCCATCATCGCATTGGACATAGACCCTCAGCGCGTCGCCATACCACCACCAGACAAATAGTGGTACAACCACCAATTCGAAGGCAACGCAGGAGATTGTCACAGCAGGATACAGGGTACCGAGGCGATAGCGGAGAATCCTGGCGACCTCGGGCATTTGCGGCAACATGATCCCCGTCCTCCCGTTCAAAGACGAGCAAGAGCAACGGTTGAGTATGCCCATTTGAGTGGAGACGACACATGCCATTGTGAAAGAAGTCACTATGGCGTCTTTTGCGAAAGTCAACCAGAAAAGGCATTTACGGCGTATTGGCGGTATTCTATCCAGGTGAACGTCGAGATATGCGCTTAGTAGCCAGGCGGCCAAGATGCAAAACAACACGATGTGACGGCAACCGATGCCATCTGGTGGTACAAAGCCTGAGACTATTGCTCCTGCCAGGGTTCCTGAGATCACAATTAGAACAGCAACGGTGCGGAGCTGGATCCGGCGTCTACGTGCCGGACGCTGATGGTCCCGACGCTCCAGTTTCTTGTTGAGATAGGCAATAGATATGGTGGGGAGTTCCTCATACTTGCGCTGCCACTTCCACGGGTGCCAAGAGTAGACACCACCCCAGAAAACTCTGCTTTGCTTGTCGTCGGTAAAGCATGCCCCGTTGAGCTGGGCTATTTTCTTAGCTCGAGGTGAATCACCCAGATCTGTCTGGAGCCTTTTCAGTATGCGAGGAATCGTCGCCTCTGTCTGAGAAACACCTATTATGGAGCCGAGGAACACAGCTGGTACAATCCAAAGGTACTGGGCAGTGAAGGCAATGGTATGGGCTTCGGCCCTGATGGGGATCTCGCTGCCCGGAGCTATGGCATTTGCAGTTGCCGCTGTCCTGACTAGCCCTATGATGAATGTGCTGATGAATAGCATCTCAGCCACCACGATAGGAAGGAAATTGGTCGTGCGGTCGGCTGCAAGAGTGTCGCTAGCATCTTGAAATGCAATGTTCTCTTGAGTCGTCCTTTCGCCAGACCTATAGCATCGTTAGAATGGAGCAAAGCTTGGGAAGATAAAGGTGTACAAGATATCTCGTGCGGTGTGCCCCTGGTCCCACTCTATATAGGCATCCGTAATCATGGTAAGTTGTTTCCAGCGCTGTTCTTGAAGATTCTTCCAGAATTGGGCGTTTTCTTGGCATTTGGACAGCTTGAGGAGTAAATTGTCGATGGTATCAATGGGGTCGCCAAGGAGATGATTGATCACGAATATTTGTACCTCAATACCCAAGGGCGGACGAGGTAATGATACGATGAGTTGGAAGAGTGGGAATTTCCATGTGGTCAGTCGAGTCCAAATGTCTTCGGCGGGATACGATGTCCAGGATGACCCAGCTATGGCGACGCAGGATGCTCTGGTGAAGGAGGCATTGGAGGTAGTGGCCACGCCGGACTGAACGCCAAACAACCGCGTGTCGGTTGCGCATGCCGCTTGAATGTGCTGAAGATAGGTACAGAGGCTCGGAAAGTCGAATCCCAGTCTACTTACACAGCCTTGACCCCAAGGATTGCTGCAGCCGTATGTGACATTTGCCGGGACGGCGCTGCAATCGATTGCCATGGCACAATCGACAACTTGACTTCGGACATAGAAAAGTGTGGAAATTTTTCCAGCGAAAGAGAGGTTTGGCAAGAGAAGAAAGCGAAAATGACAAGAATATAAAGCAAACGAGTGAGGCCTCAGCCTCTCCTCAACTGGAGGGGGGCGTTCGTGGCTAGGACCGGACTCACTAATGAATCTACTTCGCCCAAACGTGGCGCCAGAGGGAAGCCTCGTGATAAGTGTTGCAAGCCAATGATAGCAACCGTGAGCGCACAGAACCCTCTAGCATGGCATCAAGCGTGGCCTCCTCCGCCATACTCGCCGAAGCTCAATTCCGAGCTCAAACCCTTCTCAGGATCAATCAAATCCCTTTGGACGACTTGATGTGAGCGACTTCAATAATGCTCATTCTGGGCATCCAAGTATGGAGATAAAAGTAATTGGGTGCTTTAACTCAGTGCGAGATAGGTTCTGGTAAGGCTAAGCCACGATGACTGATGTTTGAAAGTGTGGCTGGTGAATTTCGCTCGTGCTGAGATGTACGCTCTAGAAGGGTTCACCTAGAACGGGCGCAGCCCTATAAGGCTGTAGGCTAAAATATACCATCATTAGTCTTTATATAAGTAAAATATAAGGTTTTTAGCTGCTAACGTGCTATTAGACGACTTATAATACCTTTATATATATCTTACTTATTACTATCGCTATTACTTACCTATTACTATTACTATTATTTACCTATTACTATTACTATTACTTACCTATTATTAAATTCCAAGTATATATCTTAAAATAATTATATAATTTATAATAATAAGGTATATAACTTAGTAATATATACTACTATTCTAAACTTCTATTAGTAGTTAGTTTAAGCTAGTAACATCTAATATTTATATTATAAGGGCCTAATAAACGCGTAGCTTTAATAGAATAGAACTAGCTAGGAAGGCTATACCTATTAAACTTATTAAACTAACCTTATAATAGAATATTAGAGAAACCCGCTTATTCCTCTACTAGCTACCCCTTTTTTTAATAGTAGAAATTTATTACCTACTTAATAAACTTAGGTACTAAGAACTAACTATTAATAGTAAGGTATTATAATAAGGAACCTCTACTATTTATAAAATTAAAGATATTTATTATTTAAGAAATACCTTCTAATCCTCCCTATTAAACCTTACGACTATATATATTATAATTAATATAAATTAATATTAATTTAAACTTATAATTTAAGTATACCTTAGCGCTTTAAGCCTAGAGGATTTCATATTAGCCCCTAATAAAGAAGAATATTATTCTCTATTTTATAAACTCTTACCTATTACTATATAATAATAATAATATAGCGTATAATTATTATAAATAGCTTAGAGGTAATATTAATATCAAAGATAAAGAGTATAACTTTAATTAAACCTAATTATAACTCCCTTACTATTATTATAATTTAGATTTAGATACTTTCTTAATACTATAAAAGATTATTAGAAATCTAGATTTTAAAATAATTGAATAGATTATAGTTATAAATTAAATTAAATTATTTAAAAGTAATAATAGTTAACCCTAATAATAGTAATAATAAGTATATTATTAATAGTAATAATAAGTATATCATTAATACTAATAATAAGTATTATAAACGTATTAATATTATATAATTATATATTATATAATTATATATTATATAATTATATATTATATAATTATATATAATAATATTAGATTTTATTAACTATTTATAAAACTTCATTTTTAAAAGTATATTTCTAAAATATTACTATAATTATATATATCTATTTTATAAGCTATCTAATATATATACCTTATCCTAATTAGCTTACACCTCCTATAACTTAATTAGCCTATTATTCTAGTATTTATCTTACTCTTTAGTCCTAATCTAACTCTATAATTATAACTTTAATATATAAATATACTACTATCTTCTACCTATACTTTTATTATCTAATTAGTTAATTAGCTTTTAATATTAGTACTAATATTACTAGTATAGCTAATAGTATTATATCTATTATTATTATAAAGGAAAGAGGTATTAATAATAATAATATAAAGGATATAGATAGTCTAAGTACTAGTCTAGATTGAAATCTTAATATTACTTTTATTACTATCTTTACTTAATTTATTACTCCTACTCTTATAGGTAGCTTTCCTAGATATTATTACTTAAGTTAATAAGTAAAGATATCAAAATAAAACTTCTAATAATAAGTAAGGCTATTCTTTTATAATACTTCTTATTATTACTTCCTCTACTTTATAATAATATCTTTATTTATAATCTAAGTAGTACTATAGTTACTTTTTACCTATTTAGTCTTCTTATCTTACCTTCTATTTTACTTTATAAGCTTAGAATTAGTAGTATTATAAATAAGGCTATTAGCTATTATTTATATTATAGCTTTACCTATCTTTTAAAGCGCCTTATATATATCTAGAGTATCTTCTTCTAATATAACTAATATAATTATAATATAAATTATCCTAATTACTTATTTTACCTATACTACCTAGTCTAGTATTTATTAAACTTATATTATATTCACTAGGATTAAGGCGACTATATATTTATTAAGATATATAATAGTTACTTCAAGAGGGGTAGTAGGATAGTAGTAAGTCATAATATTATATAATTACTAGTTATAATTTATCAGTTATTTATCCTTAGTAGAAGAGAGCTTTTATAAAATTAATTAAGGGTTAAATAGATATAGGCTAGACTTTTTCTAAGCCCTTTATATATTATATAGTATAATTATATTATATTAAGTATTTTAGTATAGTTCTAGGAAGTCTATCTTATTAATTAAATAGTTTATTATATATTATATATTCTTATAAATAAGATTTTTATATATAATTATAAGTAGGATAAATATATTAATATCTAATAGTTATAAAAGATATATTATATAAGCTAGTAGGTATAGAAGGATAATCTTATAATTAATATAAAATTAAATTATTATAATAGTAATATAAGATATATATCTATTAATTAGGAGTATATAATATTTACCTTTCTAAATAGCTTTAATTTCTAGATAAAAAGTTTATATAATTTATATAAGATTAATCTTATTATTAATTTATCTATTATTATTAATAGTAATATAGTCCTTAATAAGGGCCTTCTATTAGGCCTTTTATTATATTTTACCTTTAAAGATAATTTATAGTTCAAGGAGGTAGCTATTAATTAAGATATATTTAATTAGTAAGACTTAGTCTTAATTATTATATTAAGTTATATAGATTTTCTTCTTATATTTAGGAATTATAACTTTTAACTTAGTAATAACGCCTTATATAAAGTCCTTTTTATTTATATTATAAATATTTAAATCCTCTACCTTATACTTAATCTTTATATATTAATAGAGGTTAAATTAAGTAGAAAAGATAATAAGATCTTTAACTATTATATATTCTTTATTAAGAGGAGGGATGTAAGCTATTTAAATTATAAGGTATCTCTTTATAAACTTTTATATCTAATTAATTCTAATTAATTTATAATCTTATTTATAGTATATTGTTTTATTTATTATAAAATATATTTACTCTACTTATAGTAGCTAATCCTAAGATTATAAGCGTAAAACCTAATTAAGTAATATTAGCTCTTCCTTAAAAGATAGTCTTTACTCTTGTTTATATATTTATATTTTTACTTACTTCTTATTAATTCTTCTAATAAATATTTATAATAGGATATTATATTTATATATAATTTTAATCTTTAAGAGGATATTATTAGATTCGCGCTAGCGCTTTAAAGTAAGTTTAATATGATACTCTTAAGCAAGGAGAGGAGGTTTTAAAGGTAAAGATAATAGAGGTAAGGAAGGAGGAGTATTTAATATAATTATAAATATATTAATTAAGTTAATAATTAAGGAGAAAGGATTAGAAAGAGATATTGATATTTTAGTAGGGCTATAACCCTATAGGGCTGCGCCCGTTCTAGGTTTTCGCCCGTTCTAGGTGAACCCTTCTAAATCTTAAGATACGTACAGTTGTGAGTTCACTTGCGCCGGGATGGAGATGGAAAACTAACTGTCGTTGGCACGATTTACGGCATACACCTTGTGGAACCCTGGTGCATGGTGGAAAGGTAGCGCACGATGAGTCTCAGACAGGGCCACGATAGCTACATGGCCAAGGACATCCACAGAATACCACCATTCAACATCGCGCCCCGTCGCTCACATTCGGTCCTTTCTCCCAATACAATATTCCCTTCGCTTTGTTATCGTTGCCATCATCTTTGACTACGCCCGCTATTGGGTCTTCAGAAGCATTTTCAGAAACTCCTGTCAAATAAGGCACTCCTGCTTTATAGTCCCGTCTTGGAACCACACACAGCAAGGTATTGGAAGAAAATTATGGATCCAAGTGACCTTTGATCATGGGGCGAGTGGCCGTGCAGGCTAATGAGAACAAGCGTTTGAGCGGGAGGTTTCAGGTTGAGAAGATGTGCGAGGCCTGGGGCAGCCTTCGCTATTCCCATGTGTGGGGGATGTCTAGCTCTAGGAGAGAGGGTCTCGTGTGATGGAGGTTGTTAGGGGGAAATGAGGGTTTGGGATACTGCGAGATCAAGGAGAAAGAAGAAATGACAAGGAGAGCATTGGGACGGGGGAAAATAAAAGGAATGGAGAAGGAGAAATCCAGCGGTGGAAGAGCCATTAGATGTGGTGTGGCGGCGGACACATACAGGGGAGGGACTTGTTCTTGTGAGGAGTCTGAGAAATGGAGGCTCTACACTTGAGGACCAATATGGAAGTTCATGGCTGGGAAGTACAGGCGCACACTTGTTGGGTGGAGTTGTACAATGCCATCTGAACAGCCTCGCCGAGCCCTACGACAGCGACACGACAACCTTGGAGAACTGTGCACCGAGGAGAAGACGATCCAAGTATGAACCTGGCTGAGAGACCGGATTCGTGCACCATCGTGGAAGGTTCAAATCCGCAGTTCGCTGCGTCGGTCCCTGAGCAAAGACTTGATGTTTGCTCCATGGATGAACTGGGCTACTCGATGGCATCTTGCAGCTGTAAGCTAGCTCTCAATACTGCGTGCAACATGGATATACTCCTTTGACCAAAGAAGCATATTGCTGACCGCAACAGATTGGCAACCACCTTCCAACGGCGAAGAATGAGTACTGAATTGAACCAACCAGTGTTGCCTGCGCTAGAAACAGCTGTCCAAGCTCGAAGGAGATCAGAGTAACCCAATACCTGTGCCGTGTGAACCATTATCAACGAAAGCGACCATCAGACACACTCCCCTCACGCACAACCCACGCCCCCCCAAACCCCCTCACCCCATCCAAACTCGACAACCCCCAAATCGTATCCAGCACAAACCTCAACTCCCATCTCCTCAGCCCCTCCACCCTCACCAACTCCCCAGGCACATGCACCAAACCCACCATCCCTTTCCTCAGCAGCATACACGGTAAAACATCGCGCAAACAACCTCCGTCCTCGATCCCGTGCCACACATGGGGTAGACCCGCAATGATGGCGTTCTGGAAGCGTGGTGGGGCCGTAGCTGGGTATTGTTAGTTGGATGGCGGCGCCGAAGGGGGACGGGGATGGTGAGGGGGCCGGGAAGGGGGGAGGGCCATTTTCCTGGTAGGGGGATAGCTGTTGTGTTTTGCGATGGGTGGGTGATGGGAGGGGAGTGAGAGATGTAGATAAGTTAACGAGGGAGAATATAACGAAGTGGTCCCAATGCATGGTCTTAGTCCCCATACAGGTTTCTAGCCAGCCACCCTTCTCCTACTAGGGAGTCGGAGCTTACAAGCCATGAGATTGTGTATAGTATTCATCAAGCTCGTTCTCGTTTTCGTAAACGTGCGTGCTGTGCGATGGTTCCTGTGATTGTAATCGTACCCAATGCGACCAGCAAGAGTAGGTGTCTTCTGAGCCATCTTAAAGGAACTACGCTGAGTGGATCCAAGTCACATGTAGCGCTGCGCTTGAATGGTATAAGTAAAGTAATATGCGAATTCCATGGTCGTTATCTTCGGTCCTGTCATAGGCGACGACATCCGGAGCAGTT
>JAABUL010004206.1_pt1 | contig 19648 bp, 23 predicted proteins | sample 5559151 | NCBI WGS metagenome assembly JAABUL01 (sample SAMN10711876, study PRJNA513368) | rock metagenome | isolation source: Antarctica rocks | place: Antarctica: Victoria Land, Pudding Butte sud | reverse complement strand
ACACCCTCTCCTCCCCCCAGTCCCACCAACAATCACCATCTTCCCATCCCCCATCCACGCCATAAATCCAAACAAGCATATCCATTCCACCAAACTATAATTCTATAACTACCATACCACATGACTTAAAAGTAGGAAGATATCCATAGCTAAGTACCGAGGCCGCAGATTCAAAAAAACAGAGATCCTAGCTCAAAGTCCGCTCTCCACTCTAACTCATAGATAATCCAGACACTAGGACTTATAAGCACGCACCAAATGCCCAGCTTTAATAGGAAACCCGTGAGTCGAGGTACTTGACAAAATTAATGGCGAGAGGAGATGGGATGGTATAAGGCCTTTCTCGTCAACAATGATGATTATGAGATACTCCCTAGCAATTCTCGCCTCGCAAGATTCCTTTCAAAGAGAGCTGTAGAGGAATGTGGAAAGGGGAGAAGGAGCTCTGGGTGCTATGACACGCCAATCATTCGCTGGATACGATTACTACCCATAGCAGAGGGTATAGTATCCACGACCACAAAACCGCTCGAAAGATCAGAAAGCCGAAAGCGCTACCAAATCCTCAATGCCCCCTCTCAAAAACCCCCACCCCAACCTCAACCCCCTCAACCCTCACACCAAAAACACACTCCAAGCTCCCCCACCTCCTCACAAACGCCCCCAACCCCATCAACCCCTCCGCCCACGCCCTCCACCTCACCCCCGCGGCCGGCACAAACGACATCCCCACCCCTCCGCTATCATACTCTAAATGCGGCGGCAGCGGCCCATCGCCGTGGGTGGCGAGCGCGGCGAGGGCGGCTTCGTTGGCGAGGAGGAGGACGCTGAGGGTGTCGAGGGCGGAGAGGGGGTCGCCGTAGGTGGAGACGCGGATGGTGAGGGTGGGGGAGGGGTGGAAGCTGTAGGGGTCTGTGGGGGGGTGGCGGCTGGGGGAGGTGAGTGGCTGGGTTTTGTAGGCGAGGGAGGGAGGGGGAGGGGGGTTACTGGATTGAGAAATCGAGGGATGGGGTTGTGATGTTGAGTGGTAGGCTTGTGTTTGTGAGGGTATGGAATGTTTCGAGAGTTGGGGAGAGGGTGGAGGGGAGGGTGATCACTGCCGAGAGAGTGAGGGCGCATAGGTGGACGATGAGGGTGGAGATAGTTAGGGTGGAGAGAGCCATTGTTGGGAGTTCTTGTAGACTGTAGATACTGAAGCAGTGAGAATGGTCTTCGAGGGCAATGGACGTGGGGGCGTGGATGTGTACACTTCCCACGCGCTTACAAGAGGCTTACATCTGCCGCTTCGCGACGACTGCTACCTGCGATTGGCGGGCAGTGTCGGATTGACGGCTGAGACAGTATATACGCGATGTCGAGTCGGGTAGTTTCAACACGTGCAATGAATGAAAGGTGAATACTTTTAGGGCCAGATACAAGAACGTACGAACACTGGATGCCGATTCCAAAGCAATACTCATGAGACGCTAGCTTTTAACAGACTACTCGACTGACCACGTCTCGTAGATTGGATTCATATTCTTTCCCTAAATGGGAGACCTTAAAGTCCCGCCCTTTCAGTGAGTGGTAGACTTCCGACAGGGGGAACAATGTCTATAGTTATAGATAATCCTCCTAGGAAGAATCTTTCAGCTCCTAGCAACCTCGTGTCTACAGTTGACTTATTGACGTGGACAGAAAGAATATAATGAACCAAGTCACTACAAGTTCTTCAATGCGTCCTTTCGGCTTCCCGAGGGAGTATTAGCATAGTGCAAACCCGTATCATGTAATGGCGGCATCAATTGTCCGTCATTTGCAATCACGAGACAGAGAGATTAACAGCTTGCCTGGCCACACACAAAGAATTGAGAAAGAATTCCTCAAATAGCTCAATGAGTACGGCTGGAATCGCCACGTTCTTCCTTCTTTTTCCACAAAGTACAGAAACTTGCGTCACTCCCTGCTCGCCAGGAATACATCGGTTGCTAATGGGGGATATGTTTTGAGCGCAACAACTCACTCATGGTACGAAATCAGAAAAGGACTTATCTTCGGAGACCGGGTAAGAGTGTATCAAGCCAGTCGACCAAGCCAAGCGTAAGGAAATCAAAGGTGCAGTAGAGTTCAGATGTTGTGATTTCGGCAGCAGGTTTCCAACGATTTCGTTACTGACGGGCTCTGTATCGATGGGAGAAGGATTCTATGTGTAGATATCATCTATGCACAAGTCTTCGAGGCCCGCTATCAAAGTTCCGAACGCCGAGCTACGTCGCTGGACTATTCAAGTCTTTTAATCTCGGAAGGATCGCTAGGTGGTGTGAGGTATTGAGTCTCCATGCGCTCTATTTGAGCTGGACGTGAAGGCATAACGATCGACTCTGGTGGGCCTCCATTCTGTAGTGGATGGTGTATCGCTCCGCTAGTAGGAACTGCTGGGTTGTGTAGAGATGTAGCACTGGAGTCTACATTCGAAGCAGGTTGAATGCTCGAGGTAGTGGAGGGTCGGCTTGACGGTGTGGCTTGGCTCTCGGAGAATGGGTAAAGTGGTGTTGTTGCTTGATTGTGATGAGTGGGAGGGCGACTGGCTGGTGCGCCAGCTGTTTCGATCTCCAAACTCTGTTGGTGGCGTCTGCTCGAATTTGTGGCAATACGAACTGCGAGGGAGTGTAGTGTCGCAACGGGCTCCTTCCTTTGTTTCCCGTCGATGCTTCCAACACCCAAAGCTGTCATTTCGCCCTCGTCTGTCTCATCCATCCACCTGACCGGTGCTGTGAGGAAGAGCCTTTCGGCAGCGGAGCCTCCTGCTATACTGAGACAATCCCGGACTTGGGAGTCCAGCACTGGCAGTTTCCCACATTCAAAGTCCAATTTTCCACCGTATTTTTTAGGTATGTTTTCTATGTCCATGAACGATTCCAGGGTAGGAAGGACTTGATGATGCGAGAGAATGAATATTTTCGAGGTAGTGATGGGATCGAACCATTTTTTGATCCATCCCCAGACCGTAGGGAAGAAAGAAGGTGCGCCAATGATCTGGGAGTTCGTCAGCAGTGTGTTCTACGGACAAGAGCAGCTGCAACGATACTCACAAATATCCGATCCAATGTCTCCGGATAATGAGCGGTAGCCAAGGTACTGGCATCCTGCATATGAGTTCTCAGGTTCCAAAATTGTTTTAGTCCGACTTTCGAGATGTCAACGATGTTGTTCGACTGATCAACGGGTGTTTCTGGGTTGGGTCTTCCGGGCACTGCAGAACATAGTGGCATGACGAAGCGTGTGAGGTTCTCGTATAGTGCGAAAAGTCGAAGCATCCTCGAAGGCGAGGGGCTTTTCATTTTGGATTTGGACGTCGCGGAGGAGTATGCGATCATCTTCTTAGAGTCGAGTTTTCCGACTTCGTAGAGATAGACAGGGATGCCACGTCTGTCTCGGCGGCCAGTCCATTGAGGGTACTTCAACAGTCAGCTTCTTGTACGACTTGACCGGAGGTTACTGGCTTACGACGCTCCTAGCCTCCTGGTAGTCGTGGATATCTATCTTCTCGTACAGGGCATCCAGGTCGTTGTCCTTGCGCCAGATCTCAGTATCTTTGAATTGGACGTAGGCTTCCTGAGGGACGAACTTCCGAGCTCGCAGATATCGGCTTGAGAGAGATCAGCGGTGAGCGATGAGGCCCAAGTTTCAGCATACATGAGGGTGCCATCGTCGTGACTGGCCTTGGTAATGTCTGTAGCAGGTTTGTAGAAGCCCTCTTTTGCAGCCAGCGTCTTGAACTCGTCGAATGCGGTATCTTCTTGTGGGGTGAGATGGCCAAGGTGACCCCTCAGCCGTGTTTCAGGGCTGGCTGCTTCCGCGGGCGGAGGGCCATGTAGGTCTTGAGAGGCGCCGTCCATGGTGGCTGTTGATGATGGATAGGTGAGACTCAAAATAGAGTCATGGCTATAGGTTTGAATGCTCGCCAGAGGTGGTACAGCGTCAGCATGGTCTGCAGCTGAGTGGGAAGTACTCCATGCTGTTGTTTATGGAAATCGGACATGACGGATTATTCAGCTACAGGGCTGACGGGTCGGCTTCGATTAAAGTCCGGCCACGGCACGTTGGTCCACAAATAGACTGCTCTGTATCGTACGAAGTATCAACCATAAAGTACCAGTCATGGATCGAAACATACGGCTTTTGGTACGGGGCTACTTATAATATGTCGCGTATAAATTCCCATGGAGACGTACCGCGGTTATCTGAACTGTATTCTGCCTCTTTGCGGTCTGAGTATCTTTGTATAGTGTAGTTTGTTACGCTGATTGATCTTCGCACCCACGTGCAAGGGTCCAATGCCAAGCCGGATTTTGCGCAAGATCCTCCGATGACAGCGCTAGAACTACTTGGGAAGAGTATCATGAACACTCAAAATCATCGAGGTGAACTTTGGACAGTTTGCCTGCCATCTATGAAGGTGCTGAGCAATGGCCTAGATACAGCGTATAAGTAGCTTGTCATATAGCAGGCACTTTTGGTCACTTCAGCTACATGCGTGGAAGTCTAACCGTAACAACGCAGGACTAGGTTTACGACTGCCTGTTCAGACAACCTCCATACAACATACAGATTGCATTTCGCACTCCACCATGCCGTCCTCCACTACCTCTGACTTCGACGTCTCCAAAGCGCGAGCCTGCTTTCGCGCTCTCAAGCAGGACCACCAAGTCTATTTTGACAATGCGGGCGGTAGTCAGGTCCTGGGAACTGTAGCCGCCTCGTACGATTAACCCCTCTATGCCTTTACTGCATCCTTGCCCGCGTACAGCAACATCCTCAATCCTTAACAAGGCTTGAGCTGAGATACAAGCCACCAGAATCAAAGACTACCTCGAAGAGACCAACGTCCAGCTCGGTGCTACCTACAATGTCGCCAAACAGTCCACCGACATCTACGACAAAGGTCTTGAAGCAGCAGCAAGTTTCATCAATGCGAGCGTCGACGAGATCGGTGAGCATCTCCTCCTTGTTTGACGACCGCCGGTCATATAACTGACGGCCCCATTGTGATTGGCCCCTCAACAACCCAACTCTTCTCCAACCTCTCCCTTATTCTGAACCTTCCCCCTTCCTCCGAATTCATCCTCTCCTCAATCGATCACGAAGCCAACACTTCTCCGTGGGTACGACTCGCCGCCCTCGGCAACCACACTATCAAATGGTGGACACCATCCAAGGAGTCTCTCTTGTTGACCCCCAAGAACCTGCGACCACTGTTGAGTGAGAAGACAGCATTGGTGACATGCACGCATACAAGTAATGTGCTTGGTGGTATCCATGATATCAGGGCTATTGCAGATGAGGTACATACGGTGCAAGGGGCGCGGCTGTGTGTGGATGGAGTGGCGTTGGCGCCTCACAGGGCGGTCGATGTCAAGGCTTTGGGATGTGACTTCTACTCATTCAGTTGGTATAAGGTATACCCTTCCCCTCCCCAGTCCCTTTATTCCCCCTGCTCTAGCTTGGACATCGCTAACGAAGAGACCTGAACTCACAGGTCTACGGCCCCCACATAGCAATCCTCTACGCCTCCACCCACGCCCAAGAAACCATGGGCTCGCTAGGCCACTACTTCCACACCGGGAAAGATCTCTCCACAAAACTCAACCTCGCAGCCTCAAGCTACGAACTCGTCGCCGCCCTCCCAAACATCGTATCCTACTTCTCCCCCAACCCTCAAGAAACCTGGTCAGCGATCGAAGCCCACGAAGAAAAGCTCTCCTCGATCCTGCTCTCCTACCTGCGGGATAAGCCCAGCGTGACCGTCTACGGCGAGAAATCTGCGGATAAGAAGTTGAGAGTGCCGGTGATCAGTTTCTCAATAGAGGGAAAGAGCTCCAGGGAGGTGGTGGAGGCGATTGAGTCGAGGAGCAACTTCGGGTGCAGGTGGGGGCACTTCTACAGCAAGAGGATGGTCGATGATTTGTTGGGATTAGAGGGCCAAGATGGGGTTGTGAGAGTCAGTATGGTGCATTACAATACTGGTGAGTGATACTCCCGCTTGTAGATGAGAGGCCGTCATGGAATATACTGGCTAACGGCGTGTACAGAAGCGGAGATCAAAAAGTACGTACAGGTGCTAGATGAGGTGCTGTCAGAATTAAAGCACTGAGCCTCATCTCCGTATGACAACACGCAGGCGGATGCAGTAAGGCCAAATCCCAGAACCTTGACTTTTCTCGTATAAAATTATCTCGAGCAATCATATAAGTGTATATATATATATCGAACAACCTTTCCCCTCTTGGAGGCGGCGCAAAAGCTACATGTCTGGACTTCTACCGTTTTTTCAAGCTGTAGGCACTGCAAAAGCTACATATCTGAATTCCACTACACGCTTCAGCCATAAGATGAATACACAGGTACTAAATAAGTTATCCCTCATCGTACCTACCAAAGGTTCGACATACCGAAAACCACACCTTCACCAAAAAAGCCATCCGAGTCCGGTCCCTCGGTGCTATAATCCATCATATTCCCCTTCCCCTTCCCCTTCCCACCTCCACTAAATCCCTCCCTCTCCCTTCCCATGTCCTCCCCATCTCTACACATACAGATACACATACATACACACAACCTCCTATTTCGTGCAGTCCATCACTACTAGCCCTACTCTCACTACCGACTTCCACTTCCCCTAGCACATCCTACCGCCCAATTCACCTCTACACACAAACTCGCCTCTACACACAAACACACAAACACACAACCTTCCCACCGTGTCCGTTTTAAGATTGGCACGAATGCAGAATTGTTCTCGTTCTCTGATCTGCGGCATAGGGTTACGATGTGGGTGGCTGAGTGAGATTTGTATAGTAGTCTGATTGCTTGACGTCGCGTGAGGTTGTTCAATGCCTTCGAGGGCTTTTGGAGGAAGGGGAGTATGAATCGAGGTGGTTCTCCTCCCATATAAGAGATCACTTACCAAGAGCTCGATAGTAGGGCTGCTGTAGGGGGTTTGGTTCCTTTCTCATCGGTCTTCGCGTTCTGACACTTCTATGGGTTTCATTACCAGACTTCGCCGGTTATCCTCCGCCAGGCTTTTCCTAGCTAAACTGAAAACAACACATTGCCGGTGGAATGGAGCAGGAACAGTGGTCGACGCTATTATCTTGGAGGAAATCCTGGGTGTCCGGTTTTAGGGGCTTGGTATGCTGTATCCGTAAAATGATCAAGATTCATGCGACGCGAGAGGAGCCAGCACCTCCCCCTTAAAGCTGCAAAACCTCCTTGAAAATACCCATAATTTGATCCATACGCTTATCCCTAGCTTTCTCAAACGGCGTCTCTTCATCCTCATCCGCCAACTCAGCGTCCGCACCGTTCTCCAACAAAAGACGCACAACAGGCTCATGGTCATTGACAGCAGCGACTGCAAGCGGCGTGTTTCCCTTTTGGTCCTGGACATTGATGTTCGCACCGTTTTTGAGCAGGACTTTCGCAACGACTTTGTGACCGTTCGCTGCCGCGAGTAGGAGCGGTGTATTCCCATCTCTGTCAGTGCTCTCGATATCAGCGCTTTGAGCGAGTAGAATCTTGACAGCTTTAGTATGTCCGTTCGCCGCTGCACGGGAAAGTGGGGAGTGGCCTGATTGCTGGATATGGTTGATCTTGGTGCTGGGGTGTTGCAGTAGCAATTCGATGGCGTCGTCTTTGCCCTCTGCCGCTGCCCAGCCGAGCGGTGTCTGGTCTTCCCAGTTGCTGATGTTGGGGTTGGCTCCGGCATCGAGTAGTATCTGCGCAATGGGGAGGCGATCCCTTTGGATGGCTTGGTAGAGTGGTGTTTCCTTATGGCGACTTTGGGCGTTGATATCGATGTCTTTCCTGGCAAGTAACATTCGGAAGATCTCTTCTCCGCTAGTGACGGCCATCCATAGTGGTGTTTGCTGGTAGGTCGTCTCCGCTTGATTGGGGTTGACGTCTGGTCTGTCGAGTAGCAGTTTCACGACGGCGGCATGACTGGCCCAGAGGGCTGTGATCAGTGGTGTGAAGCCGTCGTTGGATGTGGCGTTTGGGTCGACGACTTGCTGCTGTAGTAAGAGCTCTACCACGGCGTGGTGGCCATTTTTGGCGGCTTTGAATAGAGCGGTTTGACCTGTGAAATCTTTCTTGTCCGGGATGACGGTTGGCTGTTGCAGTAGGAGCTTGACTATTGGTAGATGGCCTTCCTCGGCAGCGAAGTGGAGAGGAAGTCGGTCACCACTGGTACCAATGGTGGGATTTGCACCTCTTTTGAGAAGGAGCTCCATGGCAGCCAGCTGACCGTATTCCGCTGTCAGAGAGTTCAAATTCAGCATTGCTAACATTGAAAGTTACGAATATTGAAACCTGTGCAGTGAGCTGTGCCGAGGTGAAGAAGTACACTGGGAGCAAGCGCTGTTTAAGACACGGACTTGAAGTTAAGATCACCACCGAACGGGTGACAGTCCGAACAATAACATTGTACATTTATATATGACTGGGGACATGTGCGATAACAAGTGCTATGGTTGCTGCTTCTTTGCTTGCTCTTAGACTGAGTAGAGCGGTAAATGGCATTGTTTGTGGGCTTCAAAATCTCGAAGGTAGCCAAACACAGCATATGTCGGGGTTACGGGGAATGACAGGCCGTCTTCCTGAGAGTACATGCGCTTACGATCTCAAAAACCATGACCTCATAGAAAGAGCAATCATGACCACGGTTTACGTACCTGCTCGGATGAGTGGTGGCCATCCCGTATTATCTCTGACTTGAACATCGACACCTCGATCAAGTAAAACTTCTACTTCCTTAGTCTCGCCGTTTTGAATGGACCAAAACAATGCATTGGCGAACTTCCTCTCAATCGCAGCAGCGATCTCCTCAGCATGAGAATCCTCGTATGCGGGCGGCTCCTGTCTCGAGCGGGCAGCAAGCTCCCGCAAAACCTCGAGGTCGGCCACGTAGCTGTACTGCTGGGTTGCGTCCTGTAACAGCGTCTCGATCTGCTTCTGCATTTGCCCTTGAAGGGCGACGTTCAAAGAGTCGTGCAGGCGCTGGACGAAATGAGCAATGTCGTTGACGAGTTTCTGGAAGCTTTGTTTGTCCACTGCAGCCCACCATAGCTTTTTGTGGCCAAGATTCTTCGACTGAATCACCTTGGCAGCAGCTGTAGATGACGACTGGCCCGATTGGCCAAAAAGTCTCTTGAAGCGGCTGATTGACGCTTTGTCTTCCCCCTCCACAGCAGCCGTCATCTTCTCCTCATATTTCGAAGATCTCTCGACGAGCGTGAGATTGTACTTCTTCTTCAAGACTTCCGTATCACTGACCAAGTTCTTGATATGCTGCAACGTATCCGTGATCAGTTTCCAATTCAGGAGGATATCAGCTTTCGCTGGATCCTGCAGACCCGCTTTCTCGGCCCATTGCTCTAGCCGGAACTGTTCCCATTCGAGCATGGAGCGCAAGATGTCTGCGTCTCGACCGAGGTTGTTGGCGGCTGAGAGGAGAACGAAGCCTTTGACGCAGCCATCGAACACTTGTGCTGAGAATCCGATGATGCTTACTAGAGTCGCCGCCACGCCAACGACCTCCAAGCCAGTCGCCATTACGATCTGAGATGAGGTATATCTGTGCTGACTGTATTTGCTCAAAGAACCATCAATGGAGGCGTGTGCTATTTGGGGTTTAATTACTGAGCCAATCATGTGGAATGGATCAGGTGACTAAGCTTCTGCACTGCATCAGGCTAGATTAGGGGTCAGGCAGTCTTGGCGTACGAACACAGTGGTAGCATTTACCGCAATAGACCTCCACAATAAACTATCCTCCAAAGCCTTCCCATCTTCGCCGCTGACTCTCGAAATAGTGACCCGGTCCATCTACGCAGACCACCACTTATCTTGCCCCCTAAGCCATTCCAGCGATCCCAGCTCAATCCAGCCAGAAGCACTTCCACATATAACATAATATTCGATTACTCAAAACCTACTGCAAGCATCTCCACATAAACCCGTAGTTAAACATCCAATTCAATCGAATCAAACCTCACACCAACGTCCCACCCAAACCTCAAACAATCAAAGGCCCACACAAGCATGAAAGCTTCCAACTAATATTCAAAAACATCCAAAAAGACACTATACATCTCCCAATGTAGCACTCATAACATACAAAAACCCCTGAGAAAAACCAAGCCAGACAAAGCATCACATCCATAAACTCTCCCAAAGGCATCCAAGATGGCGTCAAAGCATACCCACACTCACAACAGACATGCAAGCGCAAGCATGTTTTCCTCCCGCTTGCTGTTTCCAAACAGCGAAGTTTGTTGAGATGTATCCGGTATGTCGTGTGTGATTCCTAACGCACGAGCTGAGATCAAGGCTGCTTTTAAAGACTTCAATGTATCTTTGACCTACCTAATGCTGGGATCTCGGAAGCGAGATGCGGAGGTTGTAATATACGGCTGGACAGTAGTGAAGAGGAAGCGAGAGGGTGGCGAGGTGATTGACCTCCACGGGCGTGTCAATGACGCGGATTTAATGTAGAATCGGGAATGTTGATCTTGGAGTCGATGGGAATGTGGAAAGAGATGGGAAGGATGAGCACGATGGCGAAGGGGATGATGAGTGAAGCATGATGATATAATATTTTTAGCAAGGTACAAGTACGATCAGTCGCAGTGTCAAAAGTGCTTGAATCAAAAGCCAATAGAATTTCCAGCCATGTCGAGAAGGGCGCCTTGTTACCTTGGAACGAGTGAGAATGGCACAAGTCATCATCAGCTACTCCAATGACTTCACCGCGCCGTCGTCCTCGCCAGACTCTAGCATCGCCTGCAATATCACCAAGTCCATGGTGGCTTCCTTGGCGGCCGCCCTTTGCTCCATCTTCCCGGTTGGTATTGCTTTGGCGAAAGAAGCGACCTCCCGTTCGACAGCGTGACTACAAATATATCGCTGATCGAAGCGTGCTTTCTTCTCATCTCTTTCTCCCTTGGGCCCTTTTCGCACAAGAGATACCTGCGTCGGCGTGACAGTCACAGTGCCGCGGTCCGTCACAACCTGCATCTCCCAAGGCTCCTCCGACTCGTCTTCTGCGCCAAAGGACAGGTTGAAGCTACCTTTGGTAGCATTAGTGATTTGCATCGTCGCTTGAATGGTGTCAAAGGGTACGAGGCGATCCTGCAAGGAGGAAGTGATGGAGGCCACGTGGGTGATGGATTCACCTCCGGCTGCAAGGAGGTAGCGTATCGCAGCGACGAAGTGGATGCCACAATCGAGTAGACAGCCGCCGGAGTACTTCGGAGACTGGCGCCTGATGAATGATTGTATGAGTCAGCCGAAGTCAGACAACAACTTTGGTATCGAGCAACGCCTACCATTTAGTTTGATAATATTCATCGTCCGGACCAATGAAACCGTGCAGTCTGAGGCTAAAGGCAACCACGGTCCCATTCAGCTTCTTTATCTGTTCTGCTCCAAAATTCAATTGGTCCATAAACCTGTAGTTTTCTGCCACGCTCCATAGCAATCGGCCTTGGTCGTTATTCTTCTCGTACCATTTCAGCAACTCGACGGCCGTCTTCACGTCTTTCGCAATCGGTTTCTCGCTGAGGACATGTTTCCCGGCTATGATGGCCTTCTTGATGAACTCTGGCTGAATGGGGATTGGCAAGGCTATGATGACGGCGTCTATGTCTTCGCGATCCAGGAGATCCTTGAGCGAACGTCCCGAGGTGCGAGGGGCATCAAAGTAGGCATCGACCGTACTCTTGGCAATTTTGGCAAGCTTGTCGGCCGAGTGCTTGGATCGAGAGTATATGGCTTTCAAGGAGAGGAGGGAGCAGGCTTCGACTGCTGGTAGGTGTTCTGTGACAAAATGGATCAGCCAAAGCAAGACAAGGCTGACAGCTTGTACACACCATCGTGGGCAAAGATGCCCGCGCCGATTATCGCAATACCCGTCGCCATGTTGCTTCATCTGCCCAATTCGTGTGATTCAAGATCTGGGATAGTGGCAGCATTTTGAATGGAATGTGGAGCCTCCGGAGCAGGATTCTATTGGCGGCGCTCCGCGAAAGGGTCTGGCTCACTATTGAGGGAGACGCGGCACTGGACGCAAAGGTTGCGACCGGTCTGGAAAGGAGCTGAAAGTCTACCAGGAGCTCAGATCGCGCTCAGGAGTTGAAAAGAACCCAAGAACCTGGTTCGACCGGTGGGAGGAACCCTTGGCACCCACCGACCTGGTTCACCTTATCAGCCAAGTCCTCGGGTCGCCTGAAAGAGCTGGACAATACATTGTCGTCCTGCATACATTTCCAACTAATGGTCTGGACGCCCACGTTCCATTGGTCATCGGTCAGCTGGTTGCACAAGGGGGAACTTTGTGCTGGATCTTCAGCATCGAGGCAGCAGGAATCCGAGGATCGGAAGTCTATTCTAGGAAGATGCCGTCGATGCGATTGGGCAGGGCGTGGGGCTTTGTGCGGTTGCTTGCTCGTGCTGTGAAGCCTGATGTCGCCATGTTGCAGATTTCTGACAAAAGGATGGCTTAGTGGATGGTCGTGCAAAGAAGAGCCAACTGCAAGAAGCAGGAGGGAGCGCTGGGAAAGTCGATGGGAGCGATCTCACGCTAGTACAAGTATGGCTTAGCGTTTAAGGCTTGGCGCCCCGGATATCCGCACGCACCTTAACCGGGTCTGGACTAGCAAGCTTGCATGCCTCTGCTCATGGAGAGCTCAGACACTCTCTTGGGCAACTTCATCTGCCGTCAAGGTCAAATCTTCAGATCCTTGATGCGAGAAGAGGAGCTCTGACGTCAGAATGCGAGCAGATACCACCTCATAAGGTAGGTCCTAGCAGCTTCGTCCTCCATCCAGTGCGTCGGACACGTTGCTCAAGGGATCTCGTATATTGTATTGGACCCAACTGGTCGGGACCCCCAGCACTTACTACCCACTTCAGGTTCCTGACATCGGGCATCGTGTAATATCACTCGGACCTTACACCCGGACAACTACCCAGCCACGACCCCACCTTCCGGTCTGCTGCAGTGGCAGACTCGTCTTCATTGCCAGAGCTTCCCAAGGCAATGAGCACGTAACAGCTCTCGGCTATGATTCAGATGGGGCTGCAGCAATCGTCGTAGGAGCGCGCTCCGATCCTTCCCTCGAAACATATATCGAAGATGCTGCGGACACAGCGGGGAAGAAGCCTCGAATGGTGTTGGCAATCAAAGACTGGTCAATGGTAGAACATGCGGCGAAAGAACCGTTGATGGTCAATATCGCAGGATATCTCGCCAAGGCAATACCAATTACAGACACCGATCCGGATGAGTGATGGAAGACATGGACAGTCGTTAGCCTCAATATCTGGTGACATTGAAAACCTACGAAGAGGCTGGCTCTCAAATATCCGTGGACCGTACCTCATAACTCGCCCGTTCCTGCCGTTGTTGGTAAAAGGCGGCGGGGAAGGAGGAAGTCCTCGAACTCTATTTAAAAAGAGCATAGGCTATACGACTTGGCTTTGGTGGATTCTAGCCAGGCAAGCTATTGATGATCAGGTCCTCTGAATCCATCAATGCCGAACATGGCGAGCTCGCATCCCTTGATAGCACTTCACCCAGGTGAACTCATGACAGAGCGGGCGAAGGTGATGGTATATATGCGTATACGTAGGTCCTGCATCGCAGAAATCAGCATTGGATTGCCAAAACTTCCGTACAGTCTTGATCCCTGCGTCCGAAGTACCCCCACAGCCAAAAGCGCTTGTCTGGGATGCCGCTGTTTCTTGCAATATTGCAAGGCGTTTATTTACACTATTGCTTCCCCACAAAAAACTCCCCTTATTTCAATATTCTGGGATTGCAAAGCTTGAGGCGCCGCATCGTACTTCAATTTTTCTCAGAATGCCCCTATGGGTTCCTTTCGACTCACGAACTAGGCTGCGTCCACCAGGCTGCTGTACGAGGGGGTTAAGTGGGCCATCGTACATGAACAGGAGCCGAAGATTAGTGGTTACCAGCTGCTTCGGACTTCGTCTAGAGACTTTGCGGGTACTCCACGGATCTGCGCCGCCAACAACAGCTGATCGGCATATTGTTCACCACTTCTAGCTGTCGAAATTCGCTACGTACGCGAGGAGGTCCACGACGCCCGACAGTCAATGCCTGCAAATTCTCAAACAGGCAAGAGCTCAAGCTGGTATCAATATCCATTACTGTTGGTCTTCTATGTAATCATTGGACCGTTCTAGCTTTCGAATTAACCCGCACGCATACAAGTCTATCCAAACATTGTCTGAAGCCTCTACGAGGAACTCATGCAGCCTGTCCAATAGTGTCCGCAACTAGGGCAATGACTCCGTTCCCTCAAATTCCGAGACTACCATCCATTGCTTCCATCAGGAGAGCAAGGCCACGCTGGATGGGGTTCTGGTTGCAGCTCATCATCAAGTCGACTTTCTTTGCAATGGGAGGCTCAACAGCCTTCTGCTCGTCGCCTCCTCCCTCTTGCTCCTGGAAGCCTTTCGCTACCATTAGTAGCGCGAGACCTCTGCTTGCGAAGTCCCGTAAGAAGTCAACTTTACCGGCGATATCGATCTTGCCAGGATGCTGAACTTTGGTCTTCTCAGTTCCACTATCACAGCCCTCATCGCTGCTGGTCTCCCTATTTTTGAAACCAGAGCCCTTATCGCTACTGGTCTCCTCTTTCCCAACATCAGAGCTGATGGTTTCACCACCTTCAGCTACACCCCCCTTGACGAGCATGTCGTTCGCCACGTCATCACCGGTTTTTTCTCCATCGTCTGAGCCGTCCATTTCAGGGTATCGAGCTTCCAAGTACTCGTCATTGATGTCCAGGCCACCATGCCTCTTAATGTCGTCGTGTTCCTCCATCATATTCTCCGTCTTAGGCGCGTCGCTTGCTGCCGTGTTACTGGGCCCCTCTTCCTTATCAGGAACGTCCTCTTGAGGGTGTTGCTCCATGCTCCCGTCCTCGATACCCAGGCCACTACCGCCCTCAACGTCATCCTGTTCCTCGACATGATCCTCCGGCTTAGGCACGTCGCTTCCTACCGTGTCGCCGGGCCCCTCTTCCTTGTCAGGCACGTCTTTTCCAGAGTGTTGAACCATCATGCTGCCGTCCACAATATCGAGGCCACTATCGCTCTCAATGTCATCTTTGTTCGGCACGTCGCTTCCTTCTATGTCGCCGGGCTCACGACCTTCAGGCTCTACAGCTCTGCCAGGGAGAGTTGCAGCCTTCGATGCTCCCTCTTCCTTGTCAGGAACGTCTTCTCCAGAATATTGAGCCCATAGGATCCAATCTTTAACATCCAGGCCCCTATCGCTCTCGATGTCATCGTACTCCGTAACTATGTCGTCGGTCTTGGGCACGCCGCTGACTGCCCTTTCACCGGGCTTCTTTGCGTCAGAATTGTCTTCCGCAGGGTGTTGAGCCTCCACGTTCTCGTCCCTGGCATCCAAGCCCCTATCGCTCTCAACGTCGTCGTATGCCTTAGTCCTATCGTCCATCCGGGGCACGTCGCTGACTGCCGTTTCGTCGGCCTCGTCATAATTGTCTTTTTCGGGGTATTGAGCCTCCATGCTTCCGTCTTCAAAGTCTAAGTCACTCTCGCTCTCAACGTCCTTGTGTCCATTGGCATTCTCATCCGGCCCAGGCACATCGCTGATTGCCGTTTCATTGGGCTCGTTGGAATTTTCTTCTTCGAGGTATTGGGCTTCTATGTTATCGTCCTTAATGTCTAAGCTTATGTCGCTCTTAACGTCATCAGCGATGTCGTCTATCTTGGGAATCTCGCTGACTGCCGTTTCATCGGCCTCGTCAGAATTATCTTCCCTAAGGTATTGAGCCTCCAGGTTTTCGTTCTCAGTATACCAGCCACTATCGCTCTCAACGTCATGGTCTTCCTTGGCAATGTCATCAGCCTCCTGCACGTCGCTTCCTTCGAGGTCCTCGTCTCCCTTGGCCACATCATCCGGCTCGGACACGTCGATTCCTGCAGTATCACCGTCTCCTATAGCCATCTCGTCCATCTTCGGCACGTCGCTTCCTGCAGTGTCATCGTGCTTCTCTTCCTCGTCATTGTCTACCTCAGGGTATTGAGCCGCCAAATCCTCGTTGTCAACATTCACTCCCTTGTCCGTGTCGTCTGTTTTGGGCATTTCGCTTACTGCCGTGTCGCCGACCAGCTCTGCCCTGTCAGAAGTGTCCTCCCTGGGATGTTGAGAGTTCATATTCCCTTCCTCGACACTAGGACCATCACCGCTGTCAATCTCATGGTTTCTCTTGGCCATGTCATCCGCTCTGGGCACGTCGTTCTCTGCTACATCACCGGATTTTTCGAAGCCGTTGCTCATTCCCAAATCCGCCACTTCGACAAATTCCGCTTTGATTTCGGTTTGGCGAGTTTCACGACTTACAGCTTGCGTTGCATTGCTGGGGCCAATCACTATGCCCTCTATGACCTGTGTGTCTTGTGGAGTATCCTTGACACCGAGAGACTCACCCGCAACTTCCGCAGCTTTCAGCGCTTTTGATATCCTGCAAGGCCGCCGTAGAGAGCCTTTCACCGAGCGAGAACGATAAGTAGCCGAGAGGGGACTGTCACCCAACAGACTTGGGTTGACGGTAGAGTCCGAGGACGGACCCACTGCTGGGGCGGGAGGATCCACGACTTTCTCTGTCAACACCAATGGCAGATTTGGAAAGTCCGGAACTTCCGGGGACGGCGTTGCTGGTGGTAGCGGGATCAAATTGCCATTCTCATCCAGCTCTCGCTGGTTTGGCTTCTCTGGGTTCTCATCGATCAATACATGATCAACTGCAGTGCGTGGGTCGGGCGTGAGACTCTTGTCATGCTGTTGGACATCGTTCGAACCGCCGCTTGCGGCAACTTCGCTCTGCTCACGTCCACTGGATCCTTGGGATTCGTCATTTTCATTGGGATTATCGCTAGTGGCAACTTCGCCCTGCTCAAGTACACTGGAACCTTGGGATTCATCGGACTTCGCTGGTGTGCTATATTGGGTGTCGTTGTTTAGAGATCCACTGTCGATCTTGTGCCAGTCGTCCTCGATCTGCGCGATGCGATTTATTTGCTCTTCTAGCATCGTTCCAATGCGTTGCGCTGAGTCTGTCTCTTTTGCTGCCCCTGACATTTTGATTTGCGATTGAGTCTTCTTCCAACTTGGTCCTCAGGATGGTCGGATGGTGATTCGCATTAAATACTAGATTATAGATTGGTAGATGTTGCGATTGGTGTCGATACTTTACGCAAGTCTTTGTTCAAGAACTGACATGAGTGTTGAATTTCTAGTAACAGCTAGCACTATTTCGGGAAGCAACACAGACGTCATTTGATTTTCGCAGATAACAGCACATCCCAGTGTTGAGGAGTAATATATTATTCTGGAAGCATTCTACTTTTGCTATCACAATTCGACCAAAGCCTTGGGTCTAGTAGGATCAGGGTTCGCGAGCACACAGTACGTTCATGTACGACATCCCTTGGTATGGGCTATCTTGATGATTGACAGACTGATGCACGAACCGTGTGGGGATGAGAAAGATTCTCATGGCAGCGGCTTGGAGGACTTACAGCTAAGCTTTGCCATGTGGCGGCGCCACTACTTTGAACCTTTCAGTCCAACGGTCAACACGTCAATCAGGCCGGCCCAATCCGACACCCTACCATGTGCTAGAATCGAGAAGACGTCCCCCTCCAAACAGTCACCGGCCGTCAGTTACATGCTGGCGGCTGGAGACTGCGTGAGTCTGAGTCGAAATCTGGGTCACAAGCCTGATTTCTCCTCATCTACTCCTGTACCCGCCGTGCCCCCGTCATTACAGCATCTTGCATTGGCCATTTGAAGTACGCAGGTGATGCGGCTGATATCTTGCGCGCCGAAAACCTGTATTCAGGGGGGCGCAGGCCCCATCTCTCTTGCTCTCCAGCAACCCCATTGACAACATAACAACATGAGTGCTCTATCACTACATTTCCTCCCTTAGCTACACGCTTATACAATTACTAAGCCCTCGACTACTCGCGACTAAGTCTAGTCTCATTTAGGTCTTTGAAGAATTCGCGCCGCGGCACGGCAAGGACTGAGATCAACACTGTGCGCAGAACGAGGCCGCCTTATTGACCTAGCCTCCGGACGTCTACGTTGGGAGCAATTTGTTGTTGTATATCTGAACAGCGGCGCATATGTTGTAACCCTCGGCCTTCAATTAGTATTAGAGACATAAAAGCTGACGAATGCATTACACATTCCTAATCGTTACAACACGAACTAATCAAAGACTCATATCTCTCCACACTACTATACCAATTTCCCGCACCACCCCTCACTCATTCACGACTCGGCACCCTACCCCCCCTCCTCGTGATGAACAGCTCCAACCGCCTCTCAACAGCTTCATACTCCACCCGCCCCAACCCCTCTACCCTCCCTACCCCAACTGTCTCGTTGATAGCCGCTATCAATGGGTTCTCCCGCTCTGCATGTAGGGAGAATGCCAACTGTTGCAGTTGATGGAGGCGGATTTCTTGGAGGCCGGATAGGATGCCTGTTTTGCGGGTGCGGGTTAGGGCTTTCGATGAGGTTGAGGGGGTTTTAGTTTTGGGAGGCGAAGGGGAGGGAGAGGGAGAGGGAGAGGGAGGCGGTTTGGGTGTGCGTATCATGTTCAGCGCGAAGGTGCGGCCGTTGAGGCGTTTTTGCTCGGAGGCGATTGTTTGTTTCGTTGGTGTGGATGGCATATTTGGTTGGTTAGATGGGGTTGTGGGGATTTTGGGGAGGGTTTTTAGGTAACGGGTAAGGGGAGGAGGGTTTTATGAGAGGGTTGGGACGGTGACAGGGGCTTTGTGGGGTGGATAAGGAGGGGGCCTTTGTCTATTTTCTGAGGGGTGGGTTTATTGTCCTTTGCAGGGTGGGGTTGTTTGGGCCTTTGTTTGATGGTGGTTTATTTGATGTTTTGGCTTGGGGATGGATGGGAGGGTTTGGTGAACGGGAGCGCTGGGTGGGATTATTGAATGTAAAGTTGGTTGGAGTAGAATATTAGGATTATTCGAGTGATGGCGATATTTTCCCAATCTTGGTGCTGGCTTTGTCTGTAGAAATATAAACGGCAATAACAGCAAGGACTTATAACAAGCATGTATATAGTTGCAAGTTTAATAGTGAAAGTGACGCAGGTCTATACATGATGCCTACTAGAGATAGCACCCATAGAGACCCAGGACGTAACATCCAATCTAAAACTTTCGCCACCATCCACATCCAAAACATGATTTGGCGCTAAAACCCTGTATATAAATGATCAGAGAGGCCCCATTTCCCATTGCCCTTCTGCAACCACCATAATAGTATGACAACAAAAGCAGACAGCCGGAAGATTCGGAAATTCCAACAGCCGTTATCTATTATATCATACTCCGCAGCTCAGGCGTACGGAGGAAATCAAATGTCTTTTCTACTACCTCCTTCCCCACCCCAACCCCCCCCCTCTATCCCCCCCTCCTCACCCCCCTAACCAAAAACGGCACCACAATAACCGCCAGCCCACAACACAGCACCACAACGCCTAAAATCCATTTCTCTAGCTCCCCTATTGAATGCCAACATCTT
>JAABUL010004205.1_pt1 | contig 19658 bp, 24 predicted proteins | sample 5559151 | NCBI WGS metagenome assembly JAABUL01 (sample SAMN10711876, study PRJNA513368) | rock metagenome | isolation source: Antarctica rocks | place: Antarctica: Victoria Land, Pudding Butte sud | reverse complement strand
GTCTTCGTGTACGACCATGGCTGTCGAGTCTACCGACCCCAATCTGAGATGTGTGGTCTGCTTCGATGTTGGGCATTGTTGCTGCCTTTCCTTCTATCACTCTGAAACAGCTGGAATATGGCCCCGTTGTGGTGAATATTTCGTATAGCAAGTTAAGCTGCGCTTGCGACATCCTTTCCCCTGCGGTTTCTGTTGTTCACCCGATTCTATATCTTTGATCTCGAGTTGAGCTGAGATTGCGACAGTGTCGCCCCATCAGGTTCCCAGCATTCTGTTCTTGCGCCAAAGCCAAATATTTATATCACCCACTCGAGGACAGAAATGGGCTCCGCTTTGCAAACTTATTCAGTGTACCTACCGTGCGCTGGCAGGCTGAGCAGTCACACTGTTACTTAGCGCATCGAGTTGGCAATCTGTTTGATGTTGTTACATAATGAAATTCGTTCAAGATAGGCGACGAAGTTCACGTGATGGAAACCGGGGACTTGGGACGTACGCAATCTAATCTGAAGTTTCGTCCACAGTACTGTGAATACAATCGCTTTGAGGAGTAAAGCACCCGTTGGGGTTCGATGATCACAGCGTATACGGCCGTACTTTTTTCTTCCTAGGAGGTGTCTCTCGCACTCACCTTTAGCGTTGACTACCTACCTTCTAAAGAACAGGTGTATGTAGGCAGAAGGTTTGAAGTACGACGACTTAAAGTGTGAGATGAAGGGGGTAGACACAACATTAATAGATTTGAAGAAAGAGTTCACACAGTTTTAGTTCTACTGCTAATCAGGACCTTTTCCACCAATAAGACTCCCTTCGATCCATCTACGTAGTAGAAAGCTCGGAAGAGGCCGACGAGACGAGCGGAAAGGGTTGAAGACAGCGATAGCCAGCGTTCGAATCTCTTGTCCTGAGTTTAGAATCCACGGGCTATATAGTATGTTCGCTTGATCGTTTCTCCCGACTACTCGACAATTGCAAAGGGTAATACTCTGTTGTAACTATAGTACATTTGCTGTCCATTCGCCTCACTTAGTTAAGCTTGACATCGCACTTCTTTATGATCGTCTGCGTGCCATCTGGCCAAAAAGCCTGGCCGGCCGCATTCAACGGTATCTGCTTGACACAATATTTCCAAGTCAACAACAACCGAGTCTTAATCTCTACTATGGTTAGGTAGGTGGTGTAACTATTCTTCACGATTCATGTCAGTAAATATGTACCGGACAGGCGGATGAATAGCCTTACTCCATTGCAGATGCTCAGCTCGATATCCTCGCTGCATTGCGCTACCGATCCACAAGACTTCGGACCATACCCATATGTTGTGGACCGATTGTCGTTCGGGATCTGCAAGCTGTCCACAACGTCGATAGCCACAAAAGAATTCACGTGACCCCAGCGTCCGGCACAAAATATCTTCGCATGAACGCCAACGATTAGCTAGAAGGGAGTGGACGGGGTTGCTTTGACCTACTTCTTGTGCAGCTCGAGGAGCAACTGGAGTGGTGGCCACGACACCGAAGAGCGCGGCAAGAAAGAGTTCGATGTTAAGCTGCATATTTCTTGTGTTCCTCGTTAATAGCAAGAGGTCCAGGATAAGGACGTGTGTCCCAATAACGAAGCGTGCGGCCAGATATAGGGACAGAACGTAAAAATAGGGTTTCGGAAACGCAGATGAAACAATCCTCGTTTCCTTAGCGCCGCTATGAATCCCAGGTACATCCGGGCTGCTGCGGAGAATACATGTGTCGCCTGCTGGTTAGTGAATGCCCCGATAACAACTTGAAAGGACATCCTCTGTGGGGGATGTGAACGTATTTCCTACCCCCTTCCATAAGGGGTTGCTGTCCCGGCGGGTCTCCAGCGAGCCATGGCTAATCGCCGCTGCTAGAGTCGTAGCCCGCAATTAGTACCAGAGCCACGCGCGAGGTCCTCTAGTCCTTATAGTACCGAGCAGCTCCTATTGTCGGCAAGTATATTCATGTTAATGGAGTAGGAAATGAATAATAATCTTGCTCTCGATCTAATACTAAGCCTCCTCCGCTCTTTATTATCGCTCCATCGATGAGCAAAAGTACATCGGATTGCCCAAAGATCATCTACAGTCTGGTACCAGACAGGATGGTGCGGAAGATGGATACTCCTCGTACTAGGAATACAAAGCGTCCAAGCTAGATCAGCATAATCGTCCTCGAGTTCTGGTCTCTCTGATGCGATGCCATCTCGATCGCAGCTCATATAGCTTCCAATAGCCATATCATGGCCGCGAAGAGAGATTTTGAACGTTGTCTGGTGCGCTACCAGGTTCAAAGGTCCCGGTTGCATGGTCCGATCCCGGCACGCGATAGCGCAAATTTCCGTGAGCCCTTTGGCGACCGCGGCAGTGCAAGGTATGATCTCCAGTCTTGCAGCTTGAAGACGGAGCGGAGAAAAGGGCACTGGTGGTGGGGATGCAGTGGCTATGATCATAAGTAGGGGAGGTGATGCAGATGAGGATGTAGAAAAGCTGAAGGAATGGAAACATGAAATACTGTTCTCCTGGATAAAAGATAATTCATCGTGATCGTCTTATCGTTCTTGTAGCCACACCGGCGGCCCGGAGATGTATCAGACACTGCTGTAGATATGTTACCTGTCTACAGCTGACTATGTCTGCTACGTGCTCTTCCGCTTCAGCCGGCTGCTTACTTCGTCGTGCTGTGCAGATCTGCTACTCTATCAGCCCGGTTTCTCGGAGTTTGCTCGCTAGCAATATATGATGTGCCATCCTCCTTCGTGTTACTGGTGGGTTCTCGTGAAGTCGTAGGGATGTCATTGCAGCGCCATCACCTCCGCCGCCTCACCGCTGCATGAGCCGCCGTAGCGTAGCTGTATAGCCCCGCCTCGCCCCCCATATACCGTTGTCCCCAAGCCCTCGGCCGGACATCCCTCCATCCCAGCGCTTTCCGGAAGCCGATCGCAGGCCCCCAAAGCTTCTCCAAGCCCAGGAGCCTGTCGTGGTAGTGAAGACGTGAAGTCGCAGCAAAGTTTAGCTCGTGCTTGGCGATCGCCGCTTGTGGTATCCCTGTTGCCGTAGTGTTTAGCTGCCTTCCCCTTTACCACAACATCACCGTACTGGCCTGAGTAACGCCCAAACTTGCTGCGGAGCTCGTCCATACCTTTCTCATCCTCCTCGCAGTCGTCCGGCTTCAAATCTCGTTCACGGCGGAAAAGACACCCTCGGCGGCTTCCCGAAGCAATGAAGCCGGTTCCCGTCCCGCACTTGACCCGGATACCGGCACGACACCCCATGAAATGACGGCAGTGACGTGAAATTCATCACCCACGTTTTCGAAAGCTCCTCGTCTCCTTTCAGCGGCTCTACCATAACCAATCGTTGTGAACGAGAGAGCGGAGGTGGACGCCAAGACCCGCTCGCTCGCTGAAGCCGGCTTTGCTGAAGTTTCACAATCTTGATCAAAACCTTCACCACGATTACGACACAATAGTGACGGTAATGAGGTAACGCAGAGAAGTGAGTGCGTCCTTACCACCGCAATCTCTGTTATAGCATGGACACAATGAGCGGATGGTGGAGACGGGGCTGACACTTTTGCCGCGGACAGGCACCTCCGGCTTCTTTCCTCCCACATGCTCGTTTTGAGCCGCCACCACATACACAACGCATAACAAGATGCGGTGGGTGGGCAGAACAAGTAGAATGGACTGCGAGGGGTTTTGAGGAGCAGCAGGAGATTGGGATGGCGGTATAGCTCACTAAGCCTGTGGACGAAAGGTGGACAGCAGCGCTCGCGGCAGCTTTGGCGGTGATGGCGACAGACATACACCTCACAGTCCTCCTTCCAGCATCATCATTGTCCTTGTCAGCGAGCGTCGCCTGTCATAATGAAACTTCGCCACATCACTCATAGGCACCTCCGCCTCCCGCACTTCGCGGCAACGGCGACACGACAAGTGCTCAGCACCTCACCTAGCAGCCTCCAGCAGCACCACTGACCCATTGCTCACCCTACGACGGGCTTCGCCTGGCGCAATCAGCCTTTCGACGCACAACATCAACTTCGCCGAAGATCTCCCCAGCTCACGTGACTCGACGGCGACCACAGAAACCCTATCGCACACCGCCAGATCGCAGCCGCCGACACGTTCCACCTCGACAATTCTTTCCTCAGCCCCATCGTCTTGGGCGTGCCGGAAGTGGCTCGTTCTCGCGACGGCCCTCATCATTTTGCCACTGTTTGGAGCTTGGCAGTGTCCTAAGATGAATTCGAGATGGAGACGAGGCTCAGCTCTGTTGGATGATGACGATGACGATGACGACGACTTGCCGTTTTTAAGTATGTTGATGCTATCTCGCCACCTACGGTCGCAAACACGACGTTCGAATCGGCCTCCACACCCGCATACACTGATGGTCACGGCAGGGGTGCATAGCGGAGCTCACGCTGTGATCTGTACGAGCCCAGTGTTGGGATGCTTCGGCCTCCTCTCCTGTCGCGGCGACGGTGAGGGTTGATAGGGCGCATTGACCTTCTTCTCCTCGTCCGGATGGATGTTGTGGCGATGGCGGTGTGTGTTTTCAGGAGCTGGAGACCTCCTGGCTCGCGGGCACAAGAATTAAAAAAAACATCATCTCTCAACATCATGGTGGTTTAGACCACACCACCGCTGCGCCTTCGACAGCTTTCGCGCTCATCCTCAAGAGAATGCCTGCAGGAGCCGCAGACCTCTCTGCTCGCTGACATAGGTATACAAGAAGAACATCATCTCTCTTACGGCGGTCACATCCTCGCTCGGCTTCAACAGCTTCCAGGGGACAGCGCCGAAACAGACGAAATCAGCGGTAAGCAGGAATTTCCTGGACTCACCTCTTTCGGTAAGCTTGATGGGATACTTTGACATTTACTTGCTCGTGATGGATGATGGTCTCGTGTGACTACGGGCGGTGTGCTGCAAAGCCCGTTCGAATTGCATCGTCTCTTCATTACCCCCCAACCATGCTCACATCGCAGCGGTGAGCTTCGAACGCCCGCGAAATCCAGCCTTGGTGTCTTGCTTTGGCAGATTCTTGTTTTCTCCCACACGTCCCCACCCTTCGTCCGCGAAATGTCCCCTCTCCTAGCGGTGAGCCGTCATTGGCCCGCGTACACATCGACATCACCACCTTGCTGTACTCGCTCTGGCAGTCACTCGGCCCTCATACTGGCATTGGGACTCTGGGGTGGGGAACCGCGGCGGAGAGCCTTTAAGCCCGCCATTGTCCCGTGATCACGCATCCCGAAACCTCGCCTCGGTCGACTTCACGGTCTTCGAGCACGGGTAGTACGCTTGCGCTCGTCTGTTAGTTGGATACGTCGCCTGCAGACTAGCTCCGGCAGTCACGGAGACGCCCCGCTTTCTTCGCTATAGTTGGCCTTAGGGCTAGAGGTTTCTGTTGGTCGTCGCTCGGATCGCTCAGACATAGGTGTCATGACCCTCTTTTGCCCTTGTCCGGAAAATGTAAAAGCATCGCCGGCTAGGCCGTCTCGACTACTACTGCTGCATACGCTGGTACGAGATGGAAGATGGCGGTGCAGGGATCAGACCTTCTTCGCTGGAGGCGGGCGCTTGGCCGAGTCTTCGGATTCTCTTGTCGCCGTCTCTAAAACTTGTCGTGCAGCTGGGGGTTCGACGGGAAGTGGACGTATGGGTCTGGTGCTGCAAGGGCCGGCTCGTGCGATACGTTCCTGCTGGGAGAGATCGATGGATCGTGGGGTATTGAGACTCTAGGGGTGCGGATATATATATACATACATATATATAGATATATATGGTAGGCAGCAAGTCGGAGGTAGTAATAATACCTTTACTTCCTATCATCGACATCTCGTACCTTGACTTATCCTACAATCGAACCTCGCCGCCTCCCTACTCTACTCTTCTCCACAAGGCTCTCTACATGACTAGCGTAGTAAGGTGCGTCGCTCGTCGAGGTCTTTTCAGTTTGCATCTGGATTGCATCCGGGAGGTGTCATTATCTGCTCGTATTCTGTGGAGAAAGAGTCGAGTTCGGGAATAATTTTCAAAGCGAGCTTGCGTCCTCCAGTAGTCCCGCAAAGTGAGGCCTCCCACACGTCTGCTGTCTGGAAATTACTATCAGAACCTCCGTTATAAGCGAAGCTGTACGAGAATGTGGTCAAGTCAGCGACAAGGTCGCGATTGTCATCGCCAGTGCTGAAGTCCTGGGCCTCCATTTTGATCCCATTAACGTTGGTGAATGTGAACAATGGTGAGCCATCTGTGTCGAAAGAGTCTCCCTTACTCGCGGGTATAATTTCTGACGGATCGAACCTCGCAACCAAGTGTGAGCCATCACGATGCACATTCAAAGTGGTGTCGTCGGTACGAACGTTCGTTTGGAAAGCGACCCCATCGCGAGGGTGCACGTAGGAGGGCATAATATCCGTGACGCGAACGTTATGCCCCATATATGGCATACTGTCCATGCGGCGCCTTAAAGCGGCCTTAGACCCGGAAGTTTCGTTGAATGCGTTTGTGGTAGAGTTGATGGTGGCAACCGCAGTCCCATCATCTGTGACAGTAGCAACGGCTTGCAGCATACAGGATATAAGTCGTGCTACGCAGACGGCGCCCTGACTCACGATCGTTTTGTCGCTCCCTGACTCGATGCATCCCTCATACAAGGCACCGACAACATTATTGTTGCTCTCAATGCTCTGCACGAAGAAGTTGGCGTACGTTCCCCAGTAAGTGGTCACATCTCCCCTGGTAGCCGTCGCCGTCGCCACGCCTATAGCAGCCGAGGCCAGAAAGAGGTCTTTAGTATGCATTGTAGTGTTAGTTGCGTAAGTCTGATGGAAGGTTGTTTTATCAGTATATAGAGAAGTGGCTTTTATAAGAAAGGGCACGGGGGTCGAATTTACATATTTCCCACACACAGACTACAGGGGTTTGCACAACTCTAGGAACAAAATCTATTCTTATAGCACTAATACAGTGCACCCTAACTACAATGCCGCATAGATTTCAGGGCAGGATCGTTACCTAAAAACAATGCCGCAAAGATTTGACGGTCAAATTCTTGACTTTGTGTAGGAAAGCACGGTCTAGATAGACGGGATCACAGGTTGAGTTCTTGAGAATTTACGGGTTAAATGCTTGGGATTCCTTGGTGCAGTACTTCTGAGACTTGGACCAGGTCTAATCGAGAGCATTCAAAGCAAAGTGTACAACTTAGAAAGGTCAAATTATTGGTTTTGCATGTGTGGTGAATTCCTGAAGTTGGCGGAAATGTTGTGTTGATCCTGGCGCCCGTGGATATGCTCAAGCTCGTTGAATGTCATGAGAGCAGGATCGATGCCCAGGGACCCAAGCGTCGCGGAAGATTCCAAGGTCAGAGAAATCGACGCTGATGAAGTATCCGGGATCGGCCAAAGTCGCACGCTAAGCATCGAAGAATGAGCGCCTTCGCCGTCGCCCTTGAGCCAAGTCGTTTTCACCCTCAACGGCTGGAAGAGTGGTGAAGACCTTGAGCAAGCTGGCGGAGACATCTGTTCGTCTATTCTCGCTACTGCATGTATTAGCGCCTCCCGAATATACAACGTAAACAAGCCCTGAGGTCCATTTCTGTCCAGTGCCGGCACTCTTCGAGGCTCCTAGTGCTCGTTGGAGTCGCTCGTCTCATATTCATCCTGGGACGAGCCTGCCCCAAGATCTTTGCGGGAGTTAGATAGGAGGCGGCATTGAGACAGAGGGGGAGCGGACGAAGCCTCTCCATCGGCAGACCGAGCTTGAATTTCCTCCAGAATTATGACGTTGAAGCCAGAGGCAAGTAGAAGAAATGCGGTGTGAATGAGAGAAAGCATAACGCGGATCAAGACCAACGTTCGTCTGCTGACTACAGTCTTCTCGCACTTACAGTGCTTGCGCGAGGTCCAGGTCGTGCCTCAAATATTCAATAACCCGCAACGTCGTAGGGAAGAGGAAGACCTAGCAGGCTGCGATTTTAAAAAGCAACGCCCTGCGCGTCGTACCTGTTGTGCTCGAATCGCTCGCTGAAGCGCGCTCGCCCGCCGAGCAACTTGGTCCCGGGCGGAAATGTTCCTGGCGGCTGGAGAGCGTGCAGCTCAGCTTTTCAGCCTTTTTGCTACTCTCTTTTCATATCCCCCCCCCTTGCGTTTTCCCCCGATACCATTGTGGAGTATATATAAAGCCGACAAGTCATGATACAATATTAGACTGGAGCTTTGAATCTTTGCCTACCTCGCTAGGATGCCCCTTGTATCTTTCACACACATCTGCAAAGTCTTGAAAGGCTACTTCAGTAAACACTGGCGACGTGATACGAACATTGATCGTCGCAAGGAACCCAAGACCGCCAAATATATTCAACGACAGTAGCCTGAGCCTCAAGCTACAGCTATACAAGAGGAACGAATAGTCGTCCCAAACCGAACGAAAGTAGATCGAACACACTATACCGTTAAGGCTTGCAGTAATAATGATACACGTTACTACGTCCCACCAAGTTCAGAGGTAAATTAATACTCAGGCGACATCGAAGCCGACTGTGTTGTACAAAACTCGACGATAGCAGAGGTTTATTTTGGAGGTGGCAGGTTACGGGTGCAGTATCCGAAATAGTATGTCACAGTCACGGCTTTCGTCCGCGCAGATTGCATATTTTTCTGTCTACTATTGTAACACACGCGCTTGGAATCGAGGAGGAGAATTCGAAAGTTCTAGATAGGAATCGAAAACCCACCGAACAACGTATCGAACAACCCAAAAACATTCGCCAACGCTGCCAGACGGCAGTAACACAACAGCACGAAGTACCACACGAACATGAACCTCAGCATTGTTTTCACGGTGGCGCTCTCCATAGTAGCCGCCGCAGTGCCGCACGGCCGTCGCCACCAGTATCAACACGCCAACCGTCGCGATGTGGTTGTCCACGTGGTCACCGCTTCGGTGACCCAGACTATGCCCGTGGCTATGGTCTACGTTGATCAGGATGGTGCCCCTCAGTATACTTCCTGGCGCAACGGCGGCAATGGCCACCATCAGCGGACCTACAGCCAACCTGAGCCGACCACCAGCTCTGCACCACCAGCTGCTCCGAGCCCTTCCACCCCAGAGAGGTCAGGGGCGCCAGTCAGCTCTGAAGCCCCGGCCAGCTCCCAATCAGCGGCACCACCATCGTACTCAGCCCCTGACTCATCTGCGTCTTCGGCACCAGCTCTAGCCGCTTCCGCGCCACCTTCCCGAGGTGCTGGTGCAGGCGCCTCCGGCTATGCCATTTCTTACGCACCCTACGACAGCAACGGTGATTGCAAGACCGCAGATCAGATCGACAGTGACTTCGGTGCTTTTAGCGGTCATAGCATGGTCAGAATCTACGGCATTGACTGCGGACAAGTCCCCGGCGTGATGAAAGCTGCCGTTTCCAAGGAAATGAAGGTTATAGCTGGGGTCTACGACATCTCTTCAGTCAAATCCGAGACACAGACTCTCATCGACGCTGCCCAGAGCAACTGGGATGTTATCGACACTATCTCGATCGGCAATGAAGTTGTGAACAACGGAGGATCGGCATCTGACGTTGTCAGTGCAGTAAAGACTGCACGCAGTATGCTCCAGGTGGCTGGGTACACACCGGCAAGGTCGTGACTGTCGATACCTTCACCGCAATCATCGACAACCCCGAGCTCTGCGAGGCTTCTGACTTCGCCGCAGCCAATTGCCACGCCTTCTTCGACGCCGACATCACCGCCGACGGAGCTGGCAAATATGTCGCTTCGCAGGCTCAAAATGTCAAGGACGCCTGCGGTGGCAAGGACGTTATGATCACGGAGTCAGGGTGGCCATCAGCTGGTGATCCTAACGGATCGGCAGTCCCAAGTCCAGCAAACCAGAAGGCAGCTATTGACTCTCTCAGGAGTGCATTCTCGAGTAACATCGTTCTCTTCAGCGCATTCAACGATGACTGGAAGGATAAGTTCGAAGGCAGCTTCAACACCGAGCACTTCTGGGGTATTTACGGCAACGCGCCTTCATAGACTACCATAACTTCGCCGCCCGGCATCAACGATCATGGCTGCAATGAGGCGTTTCGGCTGTGAAGATGGGATGATCACATACAGTACGATGCATAAGAGCTCAGCGCTTGACCATGACTTCGAGACTACCGTTCTGCAGAGCCGTTAACAAAGGAGTCTATCTTTATCCTTTCCTTTCCTCGATTTCCAAGGTAGCTTTGCTCTTGTGTGGCAGTTGTTACCTCATGATCCAGCTACACTTCTTATAACACAACAAGATGAATCCGAGATAATTTCAGACGCTTTAAACATTGCTGATATCTAACCACAACCAATCGCCTCCTTTGCTCGAAGGCAGATGTGGTCCTCAAGCACATCGAGCACGTCCTCCGGTGCTTTGCTCACGCCCATTGCCATCAGTCGTTCCTTCTCTAGCGCCATCTGTGTCCATTCGATACCATTGCTGATAGGCACCTGGCGAGAAAGAGCGTGTCCATTGGTAACACCGACCGAACTGGCAGAGGTCCCGTAGCTCAAGATGATCCTGGATAGCAAGGAGTAGCTCATTAGGTATGCCGAAGAGCGGGACCTTTCGGCTTCCGCCTTTACAATGTTGTAGTGCGATCATCTTTCCCGCAACACCGTTGTCCGTTTCTTCCGCTTGGTCCATTTCCAGCAACGCTTCTAGTGACGAGCCCTTTCTAGAGGCTAGAAAAGGGAACTTCGACCGGTCTATCCTTACTTCTTACAAACGACCTTCGCACGACGCTCGCAAGCCCTACCACGAACGGCGATATACAGGGATTCTACAGCTGCTCATCAGCTAGCATTATGCCGCAGGCTCGCTATAGCCGCCTGCCGACTGTAACGCGGTACTGGGTCACACTTGGATGATCGTGGCCGCGATACTGCTTCTGGCGCAAAGGGCCGTGACTTCCTAGCACTTATTCCGTAGCCGTGGCGAGCTCACTGCGTTGAGCTACCCAGACATGGCCATTTAGACACCGGATTCTTAGGCGGGAGAACAACAAGTACACTATGTGCCCTCGGATTCGATGACAGCTATCTCGCTCAATTTCGTCTCAACAACTCGATTCCCTCACGCTCGATTTCGGCAGCTCGCTTCTTCATGGCCCTCTCCTCTTCTTGGAGCATAGATCGGAGTGAGGCTACCTTCTCATCTTGACAAGTCGCTCGCTTCCGTAGAGCTTCCTGCTCGCTTTCCTCCTCGACTAGCACTTTTGCACGATTCACCATATCTGCCTTGGCTTGGGTCTGGGAGGCGCAACGGGCGTAATACGACTGAAGTCGTCTACCAAGTTGCAAGGTCTCCTCGAATGTGTCTTGGTATGATGGCTCACGTGTGCCAGGTTCCTGCGTGACGTCCTCACCGGTAGCTGCACGGTAATAGCTCACTTCAGCGTCCTGCGTCTGCGACGTATTCATCGTGAATGCCGTGGAAGTCTCATCCTCGTCGAGTCCAGGTGACACCTGTTGCAGCAACAATGAAGCCTGAGCTCGACCACTTGATCGATCATGTGACCTTGTATCGCTGTGATCCTCTCCCAAATCTCCGAGCTCCTCTCCCAGACCGCCAGATGGTATAGCGGATGTCGAAGCACGAGAAGGGGTATTCGAGCTCTTGGTGAAGTTCTTTTCCGTGGGGGGTCCTGGTGATGTGGACGAGTGCGGTGATTGGTGGTTAATAGAAGAGCGAGGCAGGCTTGCAATCTGGGCTAGGTCAGTCAGCATATGATGTGCACGACATTATACGGCGACTCATGAAAGACCAACCTTCTGTTATCTTGCGAGGTCGACCGCGCTTTTGCTTCCTTGGTGGCTCATCCGCAGGTGACTCCGCTATACGATTCGCAGTGGACTCATCAGCGCTCTGTTCACCAAGATTAGTCCGCAGCAAGATTGGCAAGAAGCAGAGAAGATAACGCACCCCGCTGTCATCCAGGTGCCTCTTGCGCCTCCGTTTCCTTGCGGAAAACCTGATGACGTTGTCGGGAAGAGACTCAGCAGTCATTGTGTTCGGCGGTGAAGAGCGATGGTGCAAGATGGTGCATGCGGACGCCAAGCCACGGTCCACGTCTCCACTACTTGCGGTTTCCAAGCAGCTCCAATCGAAAGACATGCACTTCAGTGGAAGCAAGGACAAGGTGCTACGGAGTATGAGGATGATGATGGTGAATTACTCGGCGTCAAGGAAGAAGTTGATGGTGGATCTCCCCATTTTGCAGTCGCAGCACGAAAAACCGAAGGTTATCCCACGGATTCTACCGCGGAAGGTCGGACAGCTACTCGCGGTATATCTGGGATATGTACAGCCGTTTCAAGAGTACCTCTCGGTTCATGTGAAGGGCTCCGAATGGAGTGATTACATCTGGGCAAACGAATAAGGTCCGTGGGAAACTGACCGATCGACAAGAATCATCGCTCACGAGACCGAGAAACGAGTAGGTGTTCGACTCACAACACACGACTACCAACATGCGGCTATCAGCATCGGGCGAGAGTGGTCGGCGAACAGTTCGCACATGGTTATACAAAGGAAATGGCGGACGTCGAGGAGACACGTGAGAAGGCCAACGAACTGTCGGGCTTGCTCCAATGTGATTCTTACACCCCCGAGAATGGCACCGCAGCTGAGAAGAAGCATATCCTTACTACCTGGGTTGTGAGTACCAAACGCCCATATATTGTCGCCACTACCGCACTCGCCGAGGGGCTCGAATATTACTATGTCCGTCTCATTGTGAACGTGGATGAACCGGAATCACTGGTAATATTCGCGCAGGAGTCCGGCAGAGCTGGGCGAGATGGGCTCAAGGCCTACTCGTTGGTGTTTTTGGCGACAACGTGGAAGCCACAAGGCGAAGGGGAAGGCTCGTTGAAAACCTAGCCTTCGATCAGCTCTAAATACGACGTAGATTTCCGGAAAGAGCGCGATCGGCACGCCGTCCACCAATACCTTCGAGGCGAGCAGTGTTGTCGGACGTCGCTTACAGAGCCCCTGGACTCTGCCCAGAGCAGGCGGTGGTGCATGCCTGAAGACTTCCCTGCGACGTGTGCGGAAATGCCCACCAGGACGCTATCACACGTCGAGAAGTTGTAAAGCCAAGAGAGGAGCACACTGGCCTAGATCTTATCCAACAGGACTGGCTTCGAGCATATAGCGAGCTGGCCCGATATCGAGAGGATTTGGAAGTAAACAGAGACGATGAGTCTACTCAGAAATGCACGACTATTTCAGCCTGGTTACAGACTCACCTGGATTATGCTGACAGCATGCCTCCAGAATACCACGTTCTTTGCATTAGGAGCACGCAACCGATCCACCTTTCGACACTTCTGGTTCCCGAAGCCCCAAGAACCACGCAAGCCGTAGGTGGAAGGTCCGCGAGTCGGGTGCACGAAGGACCTTGCCCAGGTCATCACTGATCTACGCTCGAGAAAGGCGACGATTCGAGAGGTGATCATTGTTGGGTAACACAGTCTACGTCCGGGGTGTTACACGCTAAAGTGACAGCTCTCCAATGCTCCCACAACGACTTCGCCTTGTGCCACCCGCTGGTACCTTTTTCTGAACACCAGTATCAACTTAACAAGCGCCCCAAGATTGTATACACAAAGCCAGGTGCACCAACGCCGGATAATAGTTGTCTTTTGGCCATTCCGACATGTGGGTATGGGGAATCGTATGTAACATCAACCTGTCTTTTCACGATGACTTTGGTACTCGCAACCCTGTTCAAGCTGCGAACATCGGAACCCGCCGCCCCAAAGATAGTGGTCCGATTGTGCATTTAAAAGCAAAATTCGCAGATGACTGCCCACGGATCAAGGTCCATTTCTCACCTCCTCTGCATGTCCGTCAGTAGAGCTGTATCTCCTATTTAGAACGTTGAAGCTTACGCTGTCGGAGCGATGGACGCCATCTCTGCCATGGAGAGGACGACCGGTGCAAAGCAAATAGCATGTACCACAGTCGACCAGAAGAGACCAGCACGACCACCATCTACCAGTCCTTGGTCAACGCTGAAGATGCCAAACTCCCACACATATGTCGCCATGGCATTGAACGAGAAGGTGGCCACAAGCCTGAAGTGCCGAACGAACACCTGTTGCTTCCCCATGCGACTCATCTGTACTTCGTCAGCAGTCGCAGACACAAGGAGTATAACGTGCTGCTCTCACCTGAAAGCGGTCTTGGCCGGTCGAGAGAATTGGGTCCAGCGGCTCATCGTCGCCTGGTCCGACTCGCTGGTCTCGCTCCTCCTTATCTCCGCCATCGATATCTGGGGTAGTTTGCGCTCAGACATCTCAAAGTCGCATCAGAATGCTTCGGGGGGAGGGAGAGAAATCGCCATGTAGGAGCACATGAATGGACAGGGGGTCTGGGGCGGTTGTGGAATGAGCTACAGCCACGCGAGGTCCGGCACAGCAGCTTCGAGAGCAGGGCAGAGCTTCTCGCGCAATGTTGCAACGGCTGCAGGATAGACTTTCCCTGGCGAGCGGAGCGTCTCATCCGGCCAAAGCTTGCGTGGTTCTAGATAAGCTCGTGCAGCCATTCGATGTAGCTTATGCAGCTTATGCACACCCTTACATATGGGCATCTCGGTTGCGAAGCGCCGAGGGCTATTCGTCACGTGCTCCTTTTGCGGCAAGTGCGGATTATCTTGGAGCCGCACTCTTGGGTTGGGACCTGCTTTGGCGCAGGAATTCGGCGCTTGCGGAGCCTGCTGCCAACCACATACTGAACCCCTTTGCCGGCTAGTAAAGCCCTATTACCAACCAAATGCTTCCATATGGATGACACTCTAGCAATCGAGCAATCAAGCAATCGAGCAATCAAGCAATCGAGCAAGGACAGTTGGGCAGGACAGCAAGAGAGCAGGATAGCAAGGGAGCAGGATAGCAACAGAAGCCATTGCCAAGGATCGTGATTGGACGAAGCTCTACCGGTGCATGCGAGCTTCTACCTTGGCATTGGCGGAGACGCCCTCCAGAGACTAAGTCGCGACCGACGGTTTCAGTGACGCGCGCAGACTATCCCAAGACCATCAGTAAGCGAGATTAGAGAGACTTTGGTGGCATTCACTTTGCGAAGACGCATCCTTGACAAGACGAATCGAATGCTGGCACATATTTGCTTTCATTGCATGATCAACCTACTGCATCATTGATCACACGCACAGGCTATCACACCTGCAAGAATGACAAGAACCATGTCTCGGTGGCATGTAGACGATTTGCGGCGGTGACCACGGGATATTTAAAGGTCTTCTTGATGCAAGCTCAGCGTTCGGTTCTTTCGTCGTCACAAACCAGATCATCTCACTCGATCAGCCTACGCATTGGAGCGTATCTACTGGAAGACCCACGCATACGCAAATACCTCATTTCACAAACATCCAGGCGCCAATCGTGAGTTGAACTTATTGGGCCGATGCACAGGTATGATCGAGGGTCTGACTGACTGTAAACAGATGTGCGCCAAAAGGATGATTCATTATGTTCAGTGTGGTCATACATGGAACCGGGAGATCCTCAAGTGCGGAGCAGCACTCGCCCGGCCTGGCCAAACACCCTGCGTACCGCAAAGCGGCCATCAACGGGATCTACCACAAACTCTAGACAGGCAAGATCAGAACCAACCCGGCGTCTGTCCTGCTTGTGCATTGCGCACTCCACCAAGTTCAGCTGGATCACAGTGATGCAGAGCACAAGGGTCGATGGTGGACACTATTTGCGAGTTGGAGAGTCTGCGGCGATTCAACATGGTGGCGTCGGAGTAAGCGATGGGGCGAGCTGGCGCAATCTCGATGGCGATCAATGTGTCTCACTACTCACTCCCAATGTTAGGTCACTCCCAGTACGAAGCAGCACGATATAGTGGTCTTTCATTGCGGACTGTTCAGTGATATTGACCTGGCGCAAAGATCTTCGACAAACAAAGATCAAGTTCTACGTTAGGAATCCCACCTTCCAGTTTGTCCTGTCGTGCCTGCCACGGCTCTCCATTGTTGTGGCAATCCTTCAAAAGAGATACCAAGACTGCCAGCGCCGCAATTCAGATTAAAGGGGGCGACAGTGCTAGCTGCACCACGAGAACATTGTAGTGAATTTGAGCATCGTTCTCTTGATAGCTTCTGATTCGAGAGCCTTGAAGTTTCTGCAACCATCTTGTTAGATCTTCTCATTCGACGACTTTCTGCAGAAAAACTGACATAGTTCCGCTGTCTGATTCCCAGGAAAGCTGGTAGATCTCATGCGGAAGACCTTGAAGGTACGACTCCTCGAAATTTGTGCCGCAATGCACATCAAGGATCACATATGTGTCGCGGTTCTCCCGTGTCTGCCAATGAACGTAGCAAAGCGCGTCGCTCAGGCCTTTCTGCGTGTAGAAGTCTTGAATGATTTGCGAGTCGCTCGGCGCATCATCTTTGGTGCGAAAACGAAGAAAGATACGTCGAGGGATGGACTCTGGTGAGAGTTGTTCCGCCATTTTCAATCGGAGAGATGTTTGGAGTATAATGTACAAAAGGGCGTGGCAATATGCCAGGCACACTTCTTGACGTGTAGATATATCACTAAGCCCTGACCGCCCAGGGTGCCGGGGTACGTGTGGAGCTCGAGCTCGGCAACTTACTTTTCACGCCCCGGGGAAAACGAGCCGTCTTGGCAAGCTGTTTGAGCTAAGATAACGTGGCGGTGTGCTCACGTCGGGTCCCGAATGGTGTTCTAACGTGGCATGTTGACGTTCGCCCATGAAATCTCTCTTTCCGTCCTGAACGTAGTTTACCAATAGTGTTTTGTACCGTCGTTTTCTGTGAGTAACTGCGTGGCGATGTCTCTTGTTGCACCAAGTCATGAGCGGCGTGATCTGCCCCAGATACTGACCGCTTGCTTGCTCTCTGTGTCTAAGCGATTCCATCAGTGCGGCGAGCTTAAGCCTGCTGCATTATGTCTGGGCTTCTTATTGGTGTACTAAGCGAAGATCTGACTTCTCCTCATATGCAATGGCAGCATTTCTCATACTATGAGCGTGGACAGCGAAGGGAATCCAATTGCATGCTCTCCTTCGACTTTCTAACACGATTCCCCACAAGATGGCGCGGCGATCGCAATGATCTCAACTGCTTTGTGACACCCAGAACTCGCAACAAAGATGCGCGCGACTAAAGCCCATCCCGTTCGCAACCAGCGAAAGCTGCAGCTTGTCTACCAACACCACCCTCTTCCACGTCACCTGACACTGTTCAATCTGTGTGCAGTGATGGAGGACGAAGTACGGCAACTTCAAGCGCGATTGGCGGAAGAGATGAGTAGGCGAGAGGACGGTGAACGCGGAAGAGGAGAAGAGCTGCGCAGGCGGGATGAAGAGCAGCCAGAGCAGATGATGAGCAGCTCATAAGAGAAGAGGAGCAGTGCAAAATAGAAGAAGAGCAGCGCAGACGAGAAGAAGCCGCTTTCATGTCGCCATCCGGAGGGCAAAGCGTTCATGCGAGATTACGAAGTTGAAATTCCGAGTGACAAGCAGGCAATTCATTCGTCATTAACTGCAGGGCGCCTATATAACCAAGGTCTGGAAGATGGCCGCAGGGCACGTTGAAAGCCGGCGGGCAGAATTTCGTTCTAAGGCAGTTCGATAAGGATGTAGCGAGCGGTCCAGAGCTGATGCTGGACGTCTTGAAAATGGCGTTGGGAGGACGACGACAGCCAGATGCCTCAGGCTTCAAAGCTACCTGCGAGCCGGCCGTAAACGTCCTTCACACGTTGAAGTCGGGTGTCACACGCAGCCCATGACGGTACCGGCACCGGGGTCAGCTTGGGCGCTCATGTGTACATCTGGGGGTGGCTGCGTAACGTCGGCGAGCAACCGCCAGTATCCGGTCGCAAACCACACCTATGCGGAGGCAATGCTTCAGTGACAAACACACTGTATCCGCCGCGCACACGAAGGTCCCGCGATTCACCGTTACCTGCTCTGTGGCGGAGCAAACTAGACCACAGTTCGACATACTCGAGATCTACTCGCTTGCTCGACTGACGAGATGCCGACACTATCGTGCTTACTCGACCCTTCACGTGTCGAGACATTGCAGGTGCGCGTCAGGCTTCATTGACAACGAACCGACTGTGTCCGAGCGTCTAGGCTCGCTACCCGCCCCGCATCGGAGCAACAAAAGATGATTGGTGGTTCACGGCGTCTGAAGTGACGACAAGCTTGCATGACACCTGGCGACACTTCACTAGCGCAGTTTACAACGTCGCCTCTGTCGTCCGAGATTCTCTTGCGCGGTAACAAACCAGACCGTTTTAATCCCACCAGACCCTGATCCCGCCGCGTTCTATGCCGTTGTCCACTTCTTGACGTCTCGATGGATAACAATCGCTTTGACACGACATGAACCAACTACAAGATAACGACAAATCGGGTTGCGCAGTGGCTTATTGAAAATGTGGTCCGCTGTGGTACCGAGAACAATTGGAGGCTGCTGGCCTGATCCACCCTTCGAAGCGGGCGGACTGGATGGGGGCTGTCCAACCGGACTATGAAGTTGCGACAGTCGCCAGTTACAGCACACTTGCTGCCTTGATTGCCACCTCCGGGGAGGCTGGCATGTCACTCCCCCTTGCACTCGCTTTGCTCATTAGACGGACACTGAGATTGCGGCAAGATCAAGCTGAGAAGTATCCTGATACACAGTCGAACAAGGGGGGCAATGCTGGACACAGACATTTCGACAATGAGCTACAGAGTACGCTGTGCTCTTGGAGTCGACGGTATCCCGCTTGAACCAAAACCATTTCCTGTCCAGCGCGCTCGATTCGAACGATGTCGTCACAGCAGTATGGGTCAAGCATGAGACAAGTACCGAGCCATCGGCACATTCAGCGACGGAGGTCGCGGATGGCGAAAGCGGCCTTCTCTTTGAGGAGATGGCGGCTATCGGTACCTTCTTCGACGAGATGGACACTATTCGCCACAACGTCGGCACCCACTGGGAGGACTACGCTGAAGGTCGCTTGGACCTCATGGCTGCAGCAGTCGTGACAGACACGGCATTTACAGTCGGTCGAAGTAGGTGCGAGGAGATTGTCAAGCTGATACCAAATGCACCCACCCGGGCGGCACTGGCCACACTGTCTAATGTGATGTTGGGCAATGTGCCTGACAAAGAAGCTATCCACATAGATTCAACTGGCACAAAGGTGGCGACGTGGCTCTGTCATCTTTACCAGCAACTACGACCGAGCTATTTCGTAGCGGAGAAACCGAACAGCTTTGCAGAATATGATCCTGCCCGGGATCGAGCTGAGGATCGGTCGCAAGCGGACCAGGATGAAGAAGATCAAATCATCCTTTCGGAACTTTCCCGTACCGAAGGGATGTTCCCGCTCAAGACGAGCTCACCGCCGGCCTTCGCGCCATGGTCGATGGAGGCAGCTTCGAATCAATGCCCACGTACGTCATTCTCGCAGCACAGATACTGCCAATCAAGGGCCTCAGCTCTAATTGAAGCTCTCGAGTACAGTTGCAGAGTTAGCTCAACGTCACCGCACAGTCGCCTCAACAACACAGCGGCGAAGGAGAAAGGGAAGGTTGTT
>JAABUL010004204.1_pt1 | contig 19668 bp, 19 predicted proteins | sample 5559151 | NCBI WGS metagenome assembly JAABUL01 (sample SAMN10711876, study PRJNA513368) | rock metagenome | isolation source: Antarctica rocks | place: Antarctica: Victoria Land, Pudding Butte sud | reverse complement strand
AATGCGGATTCGTTTCAATACCAAATGTTTCTGGTCAATGGAGCGAATTTGCCGCCTCTTGATCCCGAAACCAGCGATCTAACCATTGACCAAGATCTTGCCTTGTTTCGTGAACTACAACGCAGGGGATGTTTCAAGGTTGAAGGGATGCGGCGCATGTATTGGGAACGTAGAAGTTGGGGTGATTTCAGAAAATATGAGCATTTGGCGATACGAGGAACACTCTGGTGTGTAGAGCACCAAAGGTGGTTCCGAATAGGGCCACGGGATCCCCATCGGCATATTACTTTCGAAGAAGTATATTGATTTGGCGGACACAACCACGTACGAGCAAGAAGTTTCTTAGAACACTACGAATGAGTCAGCATGCAACACCTCTCTTTCAAATAGATCTCTAACTCAGGATAAGTTTTTTTTCAATTTTCAAGATAAGATGTATGCAAAAAATATTAATGAGGTTTCCTTTTTCTTGAGCGCACTAACCATCTTGTACCCAGAAGCCTTCAAACTAAATCTACTCAGCAGACTATCAAGCGAGAAACACATGCAGAAACCATTGCAACGAACAAAACTTCTGCAAGGAAAGAGAAGTATTACTACAACTCGCGTGGCACCAATGAAGTTGACCCTGCTAGGCTTTAGTTTTTTCGTGCCGCAGTCCTTCGAGTTATAGACTCTGACTCGGGACCAAAGGAAAGAGAATAATTCAATGGCTGCAAAGGAGAGTGCAGGTGCCACGATTGAACAGTCGTCAATCAATGTCCGTACAAGATTCCTGAGGTTACCAAAGTCATCATTTCCACACAACGCTCATGCACACAAAAACCCACGTCGAACTTTTCGAACCATCGATCCTTCAACGTAAACCTCTTTCCACCCGCTCACCGCACCCTTCTCCTTTCCAACCACGCACCTCTTTCCTGCACATCCGTCAAACGTTTATCCTCACACGTCTATTACTCCTTTCCACCTCTCATATCTCAACCTTCACCAATGCTTAATCGAAGCACGGAGTTTCATTCCAATATCACAGAACCCCCTATATGTTCTATAACCTCACATCCCCAAACCTCTCATCATACATTTTAGTATCGCACTATAGCCCTAGCACAGTAGATAAAAGAAGTGAAAAGTTATCTCAAAACTCCTCAGCCCCCTTTTGTAAACTTGCTCTGATGCATTTTAGTATCACTTCCCCATTCCCACTCCCACCCAACCACCACAACAACCACACCCCCCTCCCTCCTCACCCAACCCATGCCCCAACCAATCCACCGCATCTGCTATCCAACGCCTCCCACCCTTCCTGCAATCCTTCGCTCCAGGAGACGCATGTGGCTTTTCAACGAAAAGTAAAGCCTAGAAGAAGAAAAAATTAGATGAAAGGCTGCGCTGGTATAGTTGGATAGAAGAGAACAACTGTGTCGGGACACAGTAGATTGCGTTTAGTGAAACCCGAGTACGAAGTCTTCTCGATAAAATTGGGCGCTGAGAGCATCAGAGAGATAAAGAGAGCTTTAGTAACTGTAACACTGAGATCATAACACCTTCCCCTTTGCTCTTTCTAATCGTCCCAGCTCCCCAAAATATATAGAGGTCCCGTAGCCAGGTTTTCCAGTCATGAAAAACCCTGCTATTTCAAGTCAAAGGTTTTTAAACGCTTTTTCCCTCAATGCCACCGAGAAATCTACCGCTTGCGTTGCACAAAGCCGCCCTCCCCCCTGCCCCCCCCCCTGCCCCCCCCCCAAAATCTCCTTGTTACGAATGAAGCAACATGAATTCCCTAAAAGGAAACCTCACCAACCTCCCCCGCTGCCTCGTCCACCCACCAACAGCATCCTCTCCACATCCTCTCCACATCATACCAGCTATCCGCAAAACCTCGCACCTACAACCTCCCAACCCAACCTCAACCTCAACCAGAACGCCAACCCCCGCAGTCCTAACCTACCTCTACCACCCCCCACCCCGTTGCGGTAAATCCTGCTCCGACACCGACAGCTCTTTAGTTAGTATACCTAAAGAACGAGAAAGTGTCGTCGTGGTTTATTGCAACGTTTCTCTGCAAGATTCGCCAGAGCCCTGACAGTAGTTCCATGGCCGGACCACTATTCCACCCGTCTCTCTGTGACGGCGTAGTTTCTGGACGAAAGATGGGGGGGGTTGGTGGATGTAAAGGAAAGGGAGGTTGTAACAAAAACCATAATTCCCCAAGGATCGCTTGAATTGCCCAATGGGGATTCAAAACCCCCCAACAACGAACGCTGCCAAACAATGTCAGAAAGAAAAAAAATTCAATGACGGGGGGAGATAAAAGAGACATAGCAGATAGCGGATTTCAGACCGGGGTCGAAAAGAAATGTATTACTAGGATGATTTGATCCCGCTCCCACTGGTTCCGAGCTTGATGGGTGTTTGTTAATCTTATTGTGAACATTGAGTGTTTCTGAGAATGAGAGGTTCCTGAGGTACACGATACCGAGCTGGACGCCGATGACACGGGGCTGAGATACAAGAGCGGACTAATAGTAAATTGACATGATCGTAGACGGTTCCGAGCAGTTGAGCGGCTCCAGACAGTAGAGATCAAACGTCAGGATTGCATTTAAACATCAATCGCACAACGGATGATTAAGAGGGACTCTGAACTATGTACCTGCTGAAACAAAACGCGGCCAACTCCTCTTTAATGCTTCACAAGTATTATTGCTCAAGCGTAATGCGAGTCGCTATAGAGTAACAAGAACCATAAAACTCTCCCGTCGAGCTTACACTGCCGCATGACCAAACCGCCGACACACATGCAAACAAATTGCCAACGCAGCATCTAAGCTGCGCCAACATCACCCTAGAAGCAATCTCGGAGATAATCTTGTCCCTACTCCATCAACCTATAGGAACATGCCCATGGCAGCCAACAAGCCCATAGCAGCACCTCCAATTGCATGTTCAGCACCCAATTTCGGCGCTGCAGCCTTCGTACTAGAGGCAGGAGCTGCCGCAGAAGAAGATGCGCTGGCGGTGGCAGACGAAGAACTTGCAGCACTAGAAGAAGATGCCGCAGCAGCGTCTATCTTGGGTGCGTCGGTGGGGGACAATTTACCGCAATCTGCGCAAGCTGTTGAGCCAGGAGTCTGGATGCGGCACTGCTGGAATTGATATTGGCAGATATGGTTTGGGACGGTATCGGTGTAGTTGGCAATCATGGCGGGTGCGGTGCCGTTATTGCAGATGCATTGGTAGTTTAGAATGTCGGCCTGGATTGAGGTTAGTTCCTTTCCCAAGACGGCCAAGGGATGGGGGTGAACAAGGAAATGAATTCGAATGATAGGTTAGGAAGTCATAAGAAGTAAGCTCTTACCCCATTGCAGGTGTTGTTACCGGGCTTGAGGTTTGCTGGTCCACCGCAGAGAAGCGGGCAGTTATTGCGCTGTCCTTGACACCATTGGTCTGCGAGTAAATCAGTACTGCTCAGAAGGCATCGCCTTAGGGCCACAGCGCTTGAATCATCACGTACTCTTCGTGGTGAGATCCACTCCTGCGAGGTTGACGTTGCTGGAGTTCTGCGCGACGGCAAATCCTACGACCAAGGAGGTAAACAGTAGCGTGAGAGAATGCATGTTGATGCTGAGTTTTGGATATGTAGCGGAGTAGGATAGGTGCTTAAAGCTGTAAGTCTGTCACCCGGTTACTCTTGGTATGATACTTGTCAATGCTATGGAAAGGTTGGATAATTGAGGAAGTAAACGGAGAAAAATGCTTGCGCAATGGTGGTGAAGATGCAAGAAATTAAATTGCTTGGCAAAGTTACACGCTACTGAGTAGCTTAGTAAGCAAATTGTTGCTTCTGGATTCAGTTAGCGGCAATGCGAGTCTAACCGAATTCGATACAGGCTCTTTATACCCACTGTCGTATGGATAGTATTCGTGGTAATCAAGGATCTCTTGAATTTTATGGTATATGCACATGTTCGCCTTTCCAATCGAGCTTGTGAAGCCCCATAGCCTCAAGAGACTCAACCATTGGCAGCCACGACGCCGTGAATGTCCACTATTCTAAATTGCTGGGAAACTTCCCTCCCATACTCCGGAAAATGATTGCACGCATCGCCCGTCGCAGATTGTTGTTCCAAAGTATTCCGCGAGTCCCCGCTATCTCCATCTAACTCACTCCATGATCCCCACCGTGACCGAAACATCCGTACAGTGACTTTCTTCACAGCTCCTCATCCTCGTCAGGCTCCGTCTTGATGGCTTTTCCCTGCTCAATTGGCGGTAGTGTATCTTGTGTGACCCCTGACAATCCCAGCCCCAACCTCTGTCTCATGGCCTCATCATCTAGTCCTGACAGACTGGCTCTCTGCTTTTTCATTGGGCTACCTATTATAGAATCTAGAGAAAGGGTAGGACTAGGATCATATGAAGCGTTAGTGAGTAACGTGGGTGGGGTTGAAAGGATCGAAGCGTTTGGAGGTGTGGTTCCAGCTGTGGGCGTATTGGAAGCTGGAGACTTCCGTGTGGCTGGAGACCCTGCGTTCAGAGGTTCGGAAGAGTGCTGTCGTTTTAGCTAGGTAGCTTGTCAATCACTGATCAGAACGAAAAGGGGTGGAAACCTTACCCTGATTTTCTGGACTCCTTCGGCTAACTCCCCTTGACGCTTCGCATCCTCAGGCGAGAGCAAACCATTCAAAGCATCTTGCGACTCGATTTCTTCTGACTTGACAATGACCGTATCGTCATCTTCCTCATCGCTATCCATATCACTGAATTCTTTCTTTATAGCTTTGCCTTTAGCATTAGATGACGTCGACCGTGTATCCGTGTCACGGAAGTTGGAAAATCCTAGTGCTCCGCCAGGCTTCAGCGGCTTCAGATTAGCAAAATCCGTCTTCACCGATCTTCGTTTCGCCGTCGCTGCTGTAGGTTTGTCTTGGGACTTCGGAGTTGACAGTATGCCCATTTTTTGGAGCTGCTTCTCACCTCGGTAAAGGAACGTAAAGACAGCGAATGGTTTATCTGGCCCGTCTATACCTGTAACAGTTTGGGTACTGATTGACTTGGGATCCAACGTTTTTGGCTTAGCAAAACTCGTTGTATGATCAACTTCGGCTGCTTCTGTACTCTCTCCGTTGCTCTTTGCTCCGTTTCCCGAGTTCTTGACTGACTCCTCGTCGTCATCGTGGGCGTCAAATTGCGGTGAGTACTCCCCTCGCTTGATTTCTCCTGATGCGAGCACCCTGAACAGCGCTACTTTGATCTGCCCTGTCGACTCTGGTATTGGATCGTCGTCCGAATCTGAAGCTGACGAGAACAGCTCATCGTCATCATCCGACATCTGCTCCAGGGGCGATCGCTCGTCTGCACCATACCGGAGAACGTTTCTCTTTGACCGATCTTTGCTTCCCAACAAGGAAGACTCGGCCTCGTCGTCACTTCCTCGACGCTGTTTCCTCCTTCGTCGCTTCTTCTCCATCTTTTGTCTCCTCCTCTCAATTCTGGCCGCAGTGTCCTTTCCTTCCAGGTCCAGCCCATTGAGCCATCTTTCCAAGCCTACTTCTCGAAAAAGGAACTCTCGCTCCGCAAGACCTCCACCTTCTGACTCAGGTATACCGACCCATCGCGAATTTACCCAAGTCTCCTCCCCTCGCCGTAACAGTGTAGCTACCTCCTCTTTGGCCCGACCATCGAAATATATGTACGCAGCAATCGTCTCATTTGGCGATGTAGTCAAGGGTATATACGGGCCAATAGCGCCCGAATACCTTCCCCGCTCGCCCGATAGCTGTGATAGACCGCTCACTATTCGCGCTCGTGGGTATGGGTCTTCTGGTGTCGGTTTTGGTTGGGAATAAGGGACGTTGAGGCCTGGAGTTAGGAGGGTGATGGAGATAGCAAAAGTTGACTGCTGGGGTTCGTTGGTTAGAGAATCTGCGGGTATCTTCGCTGGTGGTACTGGTATATAGGAGCTGATCCGCGAGAATCTAGACTGCTTCTGTATAGAATATTCGGGTAGTGGGCCTTCTGGTGTGTGAATGCTGACCGCCAGTCCCTTGAAACAAGGCATTTTCTTATTCTCAGAGACCGGACGGGTTTGTGCCGTTCCCACGAGGCTACTGCAGAGTTGGGACCTCAGCAGCAGATAGGCTGAGAAACAGCCAAATGAACGGAACGTAAGAGAAGGCCAATGCAGTAACGATGCCTTGAAGCACGAGTGCAGTAGCTGAATATACTATTCTCATAAACCTGTTCGCAGAACTCGCCTGCTGAAGGCTTACTACGCTAGCAAAGCCCAGGCGTCGACTCAGGTCCAAAGCCTGAAGCTTTGATAATTCCGTTGTCGAGCTCTTTTCGGGAGCAGTCTGATAGCACTAGGAGATAAAGTTTAGAGTCTCCAAAAGTTATCCAGTCTGCAGCTGTTCAAGTGCTATGTCGTGTGATGTGTCGTCGGAGGTGTTGACCTGTGACGTTGATGGAGAGGTACGGTAGGCTTGATCACGTGAGGTACAAGTCCGGATGATTCTCTCTGACCAACCATGAAAGGTCCCTCGGGCTAATATGGAAAGTAGATGTAGCGGCACTAATGAGGCTACATTTGTGAAATGTTGATTGCGGCTACGCCCATCACTTGCTACATCAGGTTCATAATGATTCCCACAATTGTGCTTCCAGTGAAAAAGCAAGGCTTATTGCTAATCGCCATCAGTGTTGCTACTGCATCAGAAAGCATGAAAAATCCCAAGATCATCAAACGCCCAAGTGACCCGCAAGCCCATATAGAGAGACCGATCAATAGTCATTGCTTCCCACTCGCTTGCGTTGCGCCCCAAAGTCCTATATCAGTTTTCCCTACATTTCCCTTGTGATGCAAAAAGATAAAAGCTTTGTTCTTAGACCCATATAGCACATCCCATCATCACGAGCTCAGCCATTGACACCCACATTGGCTTTCCGCCGTGTCCCTTCTCTCGACAGCCTCGTCTCTCTTAAGATGCCAGCTTCTCCGCCTGCCTGGCGGGCCCTGCATCAATGATTCTTGTAGCAGCGATTCATTCTCCGTCAGATTGACCCTGATGAGCTGACCCGTCGAATCTCGAAGATTGCCTGGCATATTCGTGTATAATATTTGCATTTGCTGGCAATATGGCTGAACCGGGTTTTGTACGTTACGGCGCTCCTCGATCTTAACAACCTTGGGGAAAGAAGCTAGATTTGTGGGTAGAGACATAGCGCGCTTTGACCAAGAGCCTGGTGTTGACGATGCTCCTAGAGGGCCGGCACTCGTCAAAGAAGGGATAGGGTTGCTGCCGAATGGAGGTTGATCAGATGCAGGCGAAGACGCGGATGTCGAGGCGTTGATGGAGCTTGAATCTAGGGTGATGAAGATAAATCCTTCCAACATCGTGCCATTCCAGAAGCAGAACCAAGGCCTGCTAGGCGGCGTAGCGATGAGATCTGGGGACCCATATGGCGTAATATCGCGATCCTCAAGGGCTGCGAATTCATCATATTCTCCGGTTTCGCTGAAAGAGCGTTTCTTGCTTGTGGCAGAGAAGTCCGATTCCCTCACCACAACAACTTTGTCAAATGCTTGCTGGAAGAAGAAAGCCGGACCTTTGTTCCACCCAGCTCTGTCGTTCATAAGCTGCATACTCGTAGGACCCAGAAGTTGTGGTGGCTGAGCCCCATATCGTATTGGCGCGTTCGGATCTGGACCAAGAAGGTTGAATTGACATCCTGGCAGGATCTCAAAGTTGAGGTCTGTCCCATTTGTACATTGCCAAGCGCTGCCTTGAGTTTTGTTGCTCAAACAGGAATTTTTTGTGACTGAGGGGGAACCAAGCTTAAGAGCAAACGAGCCAGTGGGTAAAGGGGGCAGATCTGAAGGTGTTGCGGTAATCGGCACCGCATCCACCAGGGAAGTCGTGGTAACAAATACAGTGGACGCCCTGACTTTGTATTAGCCATAGCTTCGTAAAATCTATCGTTTACACTTACACTGCCGCCTGTGGTGGCGCTACTAGAGAGTGTATAGATTCCGTCGCTTTCTCCTGACCAGCTTTGTGTCCTAGTATGCCACCAATCACAGAGCCGATAAGAATACCAACCACCAGTAAGAGTAATACGACGGCCCATATCGGTAGTCTATCCCAGCACACCCTCCTTTTGCTCTTCTCAGTTATGCTTTCTTTGAAATTTCCACTCTCATCTGGCTGGGCAGGCGCATTGGCAGGTATCTGGTTTAGCTCTGTGGAGCTATCATCGACCGTAGGACTTCTGGTCTCGGAAATGTTCGATTGCGCTGCTACTAGGGTATCTTGTGCTGTCAGGGTATCTTGCGAAGCTTCTGGATGGTTTCCTTGGGCTGCGACAGGAGATACGGGAGACACGGCAGACAAAGCAGTAGGTGGTACTGCGGGAATAGCGTCTTTGGGGGGAAGATCATTAGGATAGCGTGTATATGGCGGAAGCTGTTCTGTGTGGCCGTCAGGTCCCACAAGATCAGCAACCTCCTCACCATCTGGCCCAAAACGTCTTCGGTAATCTTGAGATAAGCCAGGAAACCCAACTGGTGCAGGGGTGATGCCGTCAACAGGGCTCACTTCATCCTCAGGTACAGTGTTCTGAGGATACATGCTATAAGGTTGAGTAGGCCCAACTGGTCCCGTGTATATCCTCTCTGGCATCCTGACTGTTGAAGTCGTAGCGGTACTTGGTGTTCTCGAAATGCCGATATCTTGAGGATATAATCCATAAGGCTGACTAGGCCCCGTCGCACCTTGGTAAGGGCTTTGCGTCCTTGGCATGGTGAAAGTTGAAGTGCTGCTAATTGACCTGTGGGGTGTGGACGCACCATTTGGGATGTCTGTGGAGTGAAGTGGAAGTGGGGAGGTTGTGTCTTGACGGGATGAGAAAGAGTTGCGTCCGCCAAATCGTTGTGACCCAGTACTCCTCCGTGAGAGACCGCGAATAGATCCCGGAAGATGCTGCTGGGGTATTGATCTTTCTGTGTTGTCGTGCGGTCGGGTCGGTGAAGCGACACTTGCGAAACCGTCGCCTTCTCGTAAAGGCGATCCAAATTCATTCGAGATCTCGAATGGGTCCAATGCAAACTCATCACTGAAGATATCGGGGTTAGAGGAACGAAAGGAGGTACGAGAATGTCGTGATGGGCGTGATGATGTCGACGACTGGCGTTCTGCCATTCTGGCTGGTCTTCGCTAGGGCGACAGCCAGTTCAGGCTTCGAGTCGTATTGCTTGAGCTGAATGAGTCTACTCGAGAATTATTTGCGTGGGATGTCCTATGATCATCGCGGGCTTTAACGATAGACTTGACGTTTAGTGTCGTTGAATTGTTGCGTGAGGCTGAAGGAGTAGAGAAAGTCCTGTCACGAAGGAACGGTTCGTTTCGGCAAGGCTTGCAACCGCCAAAGAAATCCGAAACCTCCCTGCCCCTCGTGCTCTCAATAGCCTTGCGATGCTACCTGCCTCTCCTGTGACCCATGTTTTCCTTCCACAGCCATAGCTAGTCGAACAATGGAGACCACATTAATGAGTATTCTTTACGGTATAGAAGTCTCTTATCCCGTATCAACTATCAATACATTCGGCGCATGAATGCCGAGCCAATGAATTGGAACAGACACCGAGGGCACTGTTCTATCCTAGAGCCGAGGGGGCCTCATAAGTTTCTGAAGAGAAGACCACTTAAAAGCTTCCAGGGAACAATTCATTCAGCATTGCGAAACGACAACTGCGTTGTTGTACCCGGCATAAATTCATATCTAATAAATGGGGCAGCCTTTGTGCTATGCCATCTCTATCGCTCTGTAAAAGCCACTCAACCTATCTACAAAGTCGTAGCGACGACCAAATAAGGATAGTACCAGACGGTGATTGCTGGTTGCCAGCTTTTTCGCGTCCTCCATTTTGTTAGACGTATCCCACGCGATATTACGCCTTGATATCATAATGTCGTTGGAACATGCCATCAACTTTCGTGAGATAGTAAGTGCCTGTGGTGATTGTCTCCGGTTTGCCCTTAGGCGTGTAGTCCTTCTGCAAGTGTGCTTTCTCCCTCAGTACGCACATCTGGCACCACTGGTTAGCTTCACCGAATAAAAGGTCTAGTCAAAAAGCTACAAACCTCGTCATAAACCTCTGGTGCTACTGTCCGTCGGGCATCTAGCCTGTTTTGCAGATCCAGTTGTTTGGCCATTCTGCTCGTATCACCAACGACTTTGAAACTGAAGAATGAACTTGCTAGCCCGCTTCCGTAGCTGAAAACGCCCACTCTCTTCCCCTTGAGCTGCTCACTGGTAACATTGCTTAATAGACTAACTAGCGCACTGTAGACGCTGGCGCAGTACATATTACCGCACATTGTCGGCGCTTGGATAGCTGGTTGAACCCTTGTTTGGAATGTCTTCTTGGTCAGACCCATGAAGGTTTTTTCGACCGTCTTATCAGTAATCGAACTCTTGTAATCTAAATCCTTTATTTCTGACGGTACGGACTCGAATGCAGGATTCGAAGGGTTCTCCGTGTAGTCATTATAGAGCAGACGAGCATATGACTTAGCGACAAGCTTGCATGTTGGGGAGTGGAACAGTACGTGATCAAACCGATCTAGTGGTGTAGCAGGAGTCTCGTCGTGAGCGCCGTTGGAAAGACCATTCTTTCGGAGTGAAGCTTCGCGAGCGTTGTACGCCTTGTAGCAATTATCCACCGCCTCTGTGTAGCATCGTACAGAGTACGCACCGTCGATCACAGGATATTCGGAAGTCAAGTCAGGCTTATAAAAATCGTACGCATGCTGCATATACGTGCCTCGCTTGCCCGGCTCAAATGCGATTGGAGCATCGGGACCTATCAGCATGGCGACACACCCTGCACCGCCTGTTGGGCGGGCATTGCTCTTTTTGTAAAGAGCAATGTCTCCAGCGACCACAATCGCATCGCGGCCATCCCACGCTGACGATTCGACCCAATTGATAGCGTTAAAAAGCGCGTTGGTGCCACCATAACATGCGTTGACCGTATCAACCCCTTCAAGATTGGTATTGCCCGATGGCTCGAAAAGTTGCATGAGAACTGACTTGACGGATTTGGACTTGTCGAGAAGCGTTTCTGTTCCAACTTCGAGGCGGCCGATTGATTTGGGGTCTATCGAGTATTTGTGGAGAAGAGAGGAGACGGTCGTAAGGGCAAAGGAATAGATATCTAATTTCATCTTAGGTCAGACTTGGTCAATGAATATGGGCTATAGCATCCGGCCCAAACCTTCTCGATCATCGCAGAAGCTCATCTTGGTTTGGCCAAGACCAATCGTGTATTTCCCAGTAGCGACTCCATCGAATTTCTCGAGCTCATCCTGAGCAACGCACTATAGTACCGTGAGCAAACACTATTACGTGACCAGCGTCGGAGTTTTTAGTAAAAGCTCTGGAGCTTTGAAAACTTACCTGGCTTGGGAAATACATCTCAATAGCCTTGATACCAACATTTTGTGGTCGAGATGCCATATTGGAATGATTGAAGCGGTTATGTTTGGGGATTTTTTCTTTTCGCTTTAGGTTTGCAAGAGTGAGAGCTTCTGGAGGTGTGGTGCAAAGTAACAGTCGAAGAAACCTGGGGGCCTGGGGTAATAAGTGCAACGGTGAAGCTAGAGCGCTGCTATCGCAAAATAAGATTGGAGCCTGCCTGGAGGACGCGAATCTAGGGGAAATGTGTAGTTTATTCCGTAGGCGTCAGAACCGCTTCAATCCTTCTTAGCACACAATCGGAGCTCTTCAGTTATGACTTGACTGTTCAGTGATGTTCTGGCAGCAATGCAGACCACGGATTGTGATTCTCTACGGAGTACAGTACACAGCTTCAAGTCGCTGCACCGGAGTTTAACCAATAAGGCTTAGCGAATTGTTGTTGCTCTTTTCGGTTCACCGACTTTCAGGGTTTTAGCCGCCGTTGTCGACCATTTCGGAGCAATAAGGCATGTAAGGCTGACATTAGTGACACTCATCAGCTGCGCTAGGAGTAAATCACGACCCTTCACCACTGTGCATCCCTGAGCTTACTTGGCGTGCCCCGGTGGAGCTCAAAGCATCACGGCTGGAGGCGTAATATCAAAGACTCCAGCTACCTCGCAAACAAACATTCGTGATGACCGCCAAAAAACGTGCCATAGTGCTGACTGTTGATGCATTTGGTACACTGTTCACACCCCGAGAGCCTATAGCCAAGCAATATGGTTATGTAGCCAGGAAGCATGGGCTATCGGGATTCACTGACGAGGAAGTGGGAACGACTTTTCGCATTGGTAATCCTGAACACTTGAGGGTGGCCCTTTTGCAACTTTTGAGAGCTGATTCGTGCATTAGCGTTCAAGAAAGAATCGGGTGAACACCCCAACTATGGAAGAGCGGTGGGAATGGAGGCACCTGAGTGGTGGTCCAATGTAAGCATTTCAAGGGTCCAAGGTGCATTGTTTGATAAGCATCTTCATCCTTCAGACTGATGACCTTACGCATCTCATGTACTACTGTTGGTAACGCTGAGTGCCGCGTCGGCTTGCTCTGAAGGCCTATAATCTCTCTTTTTATGGCTGAAGCGTTCTGCCTAATACAGAATCTCGTAATCTTCTAACCACCAGCAGGTTATCCAATCCACTTTCTCCCCTTTAATCCCAGCCTCTTCCTCCTTACCTAAAAAGCTTGTACCCGATCTTCTCTCCCGCTTCAGCTCTGCAGAGGGCTACACCCTCTTCCCCGACGTTCATCCTTTCTTTGAAAGTCTGCGGGAAGCAAGAGAGAGATCTTGGCATAACCCAAATCTACCCAAAGTTGTTCTTGGCATCATCACAAATTCCGATGACCGCGTCCTTCCTATTCTCTCTAGCCTTCATACGCGTGTTACCCCTCGACGTTATCAACGTGATGCGGAAGCATACTTCCCAGCGCGGCAAGCAAAGGACGACAGTGATATCGAATTTGTGATCCTGAGTTACGACGTAGGTTTCGAAAAGCCTAATCGAAGGATATATGACGCAGCAAAAGAGCTAGTGCATGTAGAAGAAGATGTAGAGTGTGGATATATTCATGTCGGCGACGATCTGGAAAAGGATGCTCGAGGAGCCGAAGCCTCAGGATGGACTGGTGTGGTGCTGGATCGAGATGATCAATATGAGAGTGAAGGACTTCCGCGTGTAAGAAGTCTAGCAGAATTAGGAGACATAGTATCGGAGAGAACAAAGGGAGAAAAACTGTCAGACCCTTGGCATTAACCTAGTCCATTACCGCTATTGCAAAGCCTACAACAAGACCGTACGGGATAGTAAAAAGCCCTCTTTAACTCAGTGTATGAGGACAGGCATACAGCAAGAATAACAATAAGAGGAAAGTGAGTTTTGCAGGGTAACGCAGATACGTAGCTGGAAGCTACTACAACAACAGAAGCAGTAGTGTATCCGAATGACTTGAGAGATAAGCTCAGCGCCCAGGACAATAGACCGCCGGACGATTGAATATGGTGTTATTGATTGTAAACAGGCCTCCGAAAGCTCATTCACCATCCGAATCTGCAAACATATCTTCAGCTTTGGGTCGCTTCCCTCGGCCCCCTGGTAAGATATGCTTAGAAGTTCCACTAGCAAGTTCTTTGCCTATCTTAAATCCAACAGAATCTCCTCTGTAAACCTCTTTAGGCTTTCCTTCGATCGCACTTCCTCTGCGGCCGTTGTCATGTGCGGCCGCAGCATTTAATCCGAGACGGGGCGCTTTGTCGCCATTCAACTCATTGTCGTCTGAATCCTCCATCGGCTCACCATCAACTTCTTCATCATCATCCATTGGCTCACCGTCAAGATCTTCGTCGTCAACCATGGACTCACCATCCACATCAACATCCATAGGATCTCCAGCGTCAGACGGCGCTAGCTGATCGGCACTAGACCTAAGAGCCTCTCTTTCCTGTGCCTTTTCATCAACGGTCTTCCACCGCGACTTAGTAGCAAAAGCCGCTGCCAAAGCCTTTTCTGCCGCTGCATTGGCTGCATCTTCGGCCGCTGTAAGCGGAGGATTGGCAAAAATCGTGGCGAAATGCTCCTGTGATGCCTGCGGGAAAACACACCAACCCTCCCAAAGTCCAAGGACACTACATACGCTTCGTTTCCATTTTTCGGCGCGCAGACGGCCCCAAGACATTGTTTTCTCCAGCCGCCCAAGACCTTCGAATACTTTATTTTGCTTGAGTGCATTTTCGAATAATTGTCTATAGCGCCATGCGTGTCGAACTCCGCTAGTGGAAGATGAGGATAAGAGGTCCGATATGATGTAAAGCCCTATCAATTTGGAGGATGATGTGTCTTCTTTCTCGGCGGTCTTTTTGTCATCCTCGTTCGCATCCTCTTCATCCTTTGAAGCTGGATCGTCTCCTAAGGCCTTCTTGTTGGAATTGGCGCTGGAGAACGCAAAGGGCCTCAAAACATTAGACGTAATTATCTGTACTACTTCTTCAGCTCCTTCACCTGCATGTTGAATTGCAAATGCGGTGATGCGGGCAACATCCCCTCTTCTGAGCTTTGCATTTGTTGTAGGCAGTCTAGCCAGCAAATGTGTCAATTTAGCTTTTTCAAGGGGAGTAAGATAAGCTTGATCGTCACCGTCTAAATTAGCAGCATCCGGAGGTGGAGCACCTCCATGGTGGTGGGAGTAGCGACGTCGTCCTTCATCGCCTGAGTCTTCATCGTCCGAGGAATTATAATCCGAGTCTGAAACAATTTCTTCAATCCGGGTTGTATACTCGAAGGGTAAGCCTTTTTCAGGTGCCGCCCAAGGCGCTCCTCCTTCAAAAAGACGTTGTGAAGACGAAGATTTCCTACTCCGAATCCTAGTTTGCGCTCCTGTGAGAACATCCCAAATTCGCCAACGATACCATACACCCCCAACGCTGCGAGCATCCCATAACCAAGCCCACTTTCCATCCATTTGCACATCTTTTCGGCTCATTAGAAGAGCCTCAAATTCTGGCCCGTTAGCGATTAGAGCTTCTACGGTCTTGTGGATAAGTTTGAGCTGTTTGAGATCAGAAGGGGGCGTGACGTTAACCGTAACTGGCGGAGCACCTCTCCCATACTGTGTTGAGCTGGGTGCGTAGGACTGCGGTGGAGCGTAACCACCACGATGAGTATTTGATGGCTGTGCTCGGCCAAAGTTTGTACCAGGACCAATCTGTATAGGACGAGCGCCAAATGGTAGCGAAGACGTAGCAGATGAAGTTCCAAGAGACGGCATTTCTGTGCCTACAGCAGCCAAGGATAGGTGACGTGACAACGAAAGGTAGAAGCCACGACCCATATATCGATTCTGTAGGACGCTAACAGCGGTATCAATGTCAACCGCAGGCGTATCTTCCGCTAGGGTGACGATTGCTGAGAGCGATCGGCGATCTGAGGTACCTGGTCCAGAAGGAGGTAAGATCCGGACTCCTTCAGCTTTAAGATTTGACGGTAGTACCGACTTGATTACCGCAGGAGATGTCCCTGGTGGTAGCGAAGACAATCGAAGTGTAGGTCTCGGAGTAGCTCTTTCGGCCGCCCTTGGATGAGTTGTAATATCTTCATCATCGGAAGTCTGAAAGGCAGTCTTGGCATCCGCTGGATATGTAGAAGAATCTTCAAAAGCAAACAGCCCTTGATTTGTCTCTTTCCGTGCAGGTTGGGATCCATCGTATGCTCTTTTACGTGATATTGACGGCGGCGGAGGCCCTAAGCTACCTGGCCCACTGCTCCCTCGGCCTCTGGTAGCGGGTCCAGAAAAATGCCGTTTTGATTGACCCGCAAATGCAGCACCTCTTCCACCCCCAGATCCTGATCCCCCCCTAACCGAGGAGTTATTTGATGGACGAGAATCGTCTTCATCATCGAATGATTTGATGAAGTCTTCGTACACTGCTGCTGTCTCTTCTTGCTCACGCTGGCGCTTTGCTTCGGCTTCAGCTTTTTGGCGTTCGAACAGCGACTTCTTAGTCGGTGCAGTGAGCTTCGACCCAATATCTGGAAACTCCTTTATCTTGGAGTCTTCAGCCATAGTGGCGACACCCAATGTTAGACGAAGAATAGTGGAAGTACGGGTGACCTTGGAGTTGGCCATTTAGACATCGCTAGCGCAGCCCATACGGACTGTTGAAGCTTGAGCGGAACATTCCGCTGTCAAGCTTCACCTCGGCGCTTTCACAACATAAGGTAGATAGGCATCGATCCCGAAAGTAGGTCATAGTCGGAATGGCGACCGCGGGAGACGTTCAGGCGCTGCTGCGTTTTCTATCTCAGGATGCAAAGATACCTCTTCCTATCGCGATGGGCAAGATCAAAGACCTACAGAAGGCTGCCTTGACCTCGTATGAAACACCGAGAGGAAATCAAGTTCTCTGGCGGTGCTAATACTCTACAGTCCAAGTACTCTGGCGAAGTCTAGTCTACCGGTGGTTCAGGCCATCTTTGCTGACGAGAAACGGTCAAAACAAATCATCAGCGCAGCCAAACGGGTCACTAAGAAGAGGTCTTCAAGTGCCACTCAATCAGAGTCGCCAGCTAAACGCAAGAAGACAGTTCTTCTAGGGGAACAAGATACACCAGCAGCTATCGAGGAATCTCTTACTCTCCCTGAAGTCACCTGCAATGAAGAGGAACTAGAAGCATCAGCCATTTACACCAATCGGGCACCTCTAGTTCTTGCATTCGCCGTCACTCTTCTCAAATATACCATGCCTGAACAGCCGCTCTCTTCTCGACTAAGCCTAGCCAAAGCTGTGGTTAGCGCAAATAGCAAGACCAAGGCCAAAAGTCTAGGAATAGAGAAAGGAAATACTGCAGAAGACGAAGGATGGGGTCAAGGGCAGCCGAAGGTCCGTATCATGGGACGAGAAATTAGTGTGATGAAGCGCTGGGGTTACGATCCAACGGAGGGAAGTAAGGTGAGTGACTTGGCGATCGTTCAGGAAGAGGATGGCCACAGTCAGGCTGCAGAATCGCAATCAACGATACAAGGTGATGAAAATCAAGGTCAAGCAAGAGATCAGAAGCAAAGACCCCATCCTGGTCCACCGTTATGGGGGCTTGACCTTGACGCCCTCCGGTCTTCCAGTAATCCGCTCCCACCCGGCGTCTCAGAATCCCACACATCGGCCCTCCCAATTCACGAGCCCAAATCTGCAAAAGACTACCTCCTCAAATCATTCAGCTCTCCTCCCTCGCCATCGCCCAAAAAACAACCCACAAAAGTGATAGAAGCAGAGAAAACAAGAAATCTAGCTCGGTTGCTTCAAGCACTTGATCTACTGTATAGCTCCTGGGCGCATGTTCTAAGCCAGCAAGAACTTGATCGCAGAGCATGGGCTTGGTATGTGGGTGTACGGCCGGAGGTACAGGATGGAGCTGCGGGCTGGGGTGGTAAAGGCGACGTCAAGCTTTCGCAGATCCTGGAGTTGCGGAGAAGAGGATGAAGATGAAAACGGGTGCTATAATATATAGAAAACACTCGGCCGGAATTCCAACAAAAGTTAAGTCTGCAGGCTCCGAAGAACAGTAGCCGCGACAAGAATGATGCCTTGCATTGCAGCTGCAACACCAGCAAGAGTGATCTCTCTTCAGAATCGAAAGTCCGCTAGAGGCGTAAACTTCACGGATATAAAGCTTCATAAGGTGATTCTAGATCGCCACGTAATTCAGTTTGGCCAGATTGATTTTGTGTTGGGCACTAGCCTGGCTGCAATAGCCATTCGAAGCTGATTAGGAGAGTAGAATCTGTTCTTTTCGCCTCCTACTGCGAAGAAGATAAAGATAGAAACTGCATTACTCACCGCAGTTCGGCGTCGTGGATTTGGAGAATGTCTCTGACGGTTGCTTTCAATCATACAGCTTTATCCACCGTACTCGAATACCGGCAAGAGAACAGGTTTCGTATGCAAGCAACACTGGAGGCAGTGAATCACGAGTGGTTACGATATAAGTTTGAGATCCGTGTTGAACATCACACCTTCGGCTTTCGAATATACTGTCGATCCAATGCTGTTAAAGAAAGGCATACGCAATACGAAGAAACCTCACTGAGAAGGAACGTAAAGCATGTCGAATATCCAGACGCCATCTTCAAGCACCTGCAGTGACCACTTGTAACGACCGCGTCTACCCGTCAATCGAGTTCAACCCGTCAATGAAAACATCCTCAGCGAAAGTGTATCACGCACTGATTTCTGGGCTGTAGACCGGCAACATTGCAGCTATGAGTACGTGTACTGCATGCGCCTAGAAGACGTGGTTGTCATAGATGGCCGCAAAAGCCCTCCAACACCCAACGAGACATAACGACAAAGTCTGCCTCCGCGACGTTTATCTTATTAGCAGACACCACACCTATCGAACTCAGCAAAGAACTGCCACCGCCAGACGGATTGCAGGACCCGCGAATTGAAAACCGACCGCAAGGTCAAATCCTAGGTCTTCAAGACTGAGAACAAATCGATGAGCTTAGCCTTGCTTTCTCTCTTAAGCCTAAAAAAATTCCATTAAGAACATCCAGGTTTCCCGATGCTTGCACACTTTACAACAGGGCTAAATTCGCCGAAACAGATCGTGTCGGAACAAATCGCGCCATCTAAAACGCAAATCGGCATGACGAGAAATCTCAACCCCAGCGAAGGAAACCGTGCATGGACCTACTGTAGATAGATCAAAGGGCCTGAAAAGCAAAACACAACCGGAAGCCTTTCTCAAACATCACCCGAGGGGGAGGTGAAATGGCATTGAGTGGCAGGTTCGAGATACGGTCCGTTGTTTGACGATTAACCACAACCTTTTGATTTTCTTTGCTCGTATATTGGCAACAGAGTCTTTGGCCTGTGACCTGGTTGAGCGGGATGGTTGGAAGTGGAGGGGGGTTGGAGGAGGGGATGGAGAGGGTAGGATAAGCGGCGCCTCGAGGGGTATACATACGTAGGATCTGAGAGGTGCCAGCGGGGAAGGGATTCCTATGGTTCCGGAAGAACGTCGGATGGCGTAGTTAGGGTTGAGGATACTTCTCGTTATTCCGGTTTCCCAATCTTGTATTTCGATCTATTTCATATGTACATTCTTCAATTTCTTCCCAAGATATCCACTGCGAAAATATATATACATCCGAAAAACTCATTCTACCCTTGCACTACCCCTCATATCCCACATCCATCCTCAAGTCATGAAATACTTCGGCCCCTCCCCACCTTGCGGGGTCTGCCAGGTGATATCCTGTTTCGGGATTTTGATATCGCAGGTTTTGCAGTGGATGCAGCTATGCCCACACCAGTCAGCCATCACAGCCTTAACCCACACGTTGAAGATGGAAGGCGTTGAAAACACGAGGTCAAAAAGATAAAGGACAGCACCTACTTCTGCGCATTAATCTGAAACCGCACCCCCACATCCTTACTGTCATCATCCACATATTCATACACCCCCGCCGGACAAAACCGGTTCTCAATGCCCTTGTATTTCGGGTACTGGTCCCGCGCATGCTCCTCCCAGTCTTTAACCTGCAAGTGCACCGGCTGGTCCTCCTCGTGGTTTGTTCCTGTGCGGCTGACGCTGGTCAGGATGTCGAAGGAGATCTTGCCGTCTGGTTTCGGGTATTCGATCTTTT